>OHEU01000012.1_pt1 | contig 118432 bp, 127 predicted proteins | sample 1567341 | NCBI WGS metagenome assembly OHEU01 (sample SAMEA3879524, study PRJEB24766) | human gut metagenome | biome: human-associated habitat; feature: feces | place: USA | collected 1985/1987 | reverse complement strand
ATTTAATTTATTGGTACATTTGCAATGCAATCAAATATTGTTTAACTCTAATTTAAAAGAACATGGAACAAAAAGAAAGTGTAAAAGACAGAGTCTTTGATTTCTATCGATTGAAATCTGAGTTTGTAAAAGAGGATGAAAAAGGGGTTTTGTCAAAAACTAAATCTGAAGAGCTTATCATGGCCACAAGCTATACGGAAGCAGAAAAGGTGGCTTATGAGATTGCTGAAGATCAAGAAAGAACAAGATTTGGCAGTCTCGGCATAGAAATCATTAAAACAAAAATCAACGACGTGCTTTTCAATGACGTTTTATGTCAAGACGACAATGTCGTATGTGGGATGATTTGCAATTTCTTTGAAGAAAGCGAGGACAGTGGTGTTGGATTGTACTCAGTTAAAGTATTGTTTCTAACTGTAGATGAAAAAACAGGAAAGACCAAAAAGAGCAATCAAACATTCTTTGTTCCGGCTACATCAAACTCCGATGCAACTACCAGAATCAAGGATTATTTAAAACAGTCTTTCTCAGACTATGTTATTCGTGATACTAAATTTGACAAAGCTAAGGCTATTTACTGGCCAAAAGACTTTCATCAGCAAAAAGTAAAAGACTTTGATTTAAATTAATGCTCAATGGGAAAGGGGATGAGACAGTAAATATTACATGCACAGAGCAACTCATTCCAGAATTTCCGAACCTGCTCTTCGGTACATCATCTGACGGCATTGAATTTTTTGATGCCACGTATTATATTCAAAAACAAGAGCCACAAAAAAGAGTTTCTGATTTCTTCGCAGACTATAGAAAACAAATAGAAGCATTGTGTGAATCATACGATATACCAATGCAGTCTGTATTAATCTCAAACGTTAATGGCCACTATCTAATTGACGGTAATTTCGTTTACCTTTTTATCGCTTTTGTAGAACCCACCTTCTTAGGGTATATGTGCGACCGGATACATGAACTTTTTGCAAAAGGAGTTTCAGTGTCGGACACATATCTTCTAAATGCCGCAAGAGAGCGGTTATCTAAAGAGGTATTAGAAGGAGCGATTAGGCATGAACAAACTAAGTAAAACGAATTATTACCGAGTGCTTGTATTTAGTCCACTCAAAAGATTAATAGGTATCTTCCAGTCAGTAACAGCAGCCGCTAATGCATTCAATACATCGGCAACAAATATCCATTATGCATGTAATGGGCAAAGTATTTCGTGCTGCAATTTATATTTTAGACATTTCTATGAAGATAAAATAGACATAGACGTGTTTGAAGATTTGGGAAAATTAAAGCTGGAAGAATACGATAGGCTTGCCGGACTAACAAGAAAATATTACGATAACAAAGACATGACCCGAAAGGGGATGAAACATAAAAAATAATTCATATATGAAAATAAAGTTATTATCTGAAGGTGCAAAAATGCCAATGAGAGCCGACGAGGGTGCGGCAGGTTTCGATTTATTTACGCCCAGAAATGTTGTGGTTAAGCCAGGACGAAGTGTAATTCAATTAGATATTGCAATGGCCCTGGATAAAGGAACGGAAGGGAATATTCGTCCTCGAAGTGGGTTTTCAGCCAAAGGCATTGAAGGACACGAAATATTGCCGGATGGCACGTTCTCTGAAAAGCCTAAAAGATTTGATGCAGATGTTCTGGAGGGAACTGTTGATGAAAGTTACAGAGGCACAGTAGGAGTGATTATCAACAGCCATGAAACCGAACCATTTGGAATATCCATAGGCACCAAAATTGCACAGATGGTTATTGAACGGTACGTTGTTCCAGAAATGTGTGTGGTAGATGAACTTGATGATACTGAAAGGGGAATCGGAGGTTTCGGACACACTGGTGCAAAATAATGTTTTATCCATCAAGGGCGTGTACACATGCACGCCCTTTAAAATTTAAATATATGACTAAAGAAGAATTATTACAGCAAATTAAAATTCATAATCAGGCATATCGAGAAGGTCATCCAGTAATCAGTGACCAGGAATATGATGATGAGGTAAGTGAACTCAAAAAAATAGACCCCAACAATCCTTGGTTTAAATCTATTGAGCCTGTACAAATTTCGGAAAACAGAAAGGTTAAGCTGCCAATACCGATGAAATCCCTCAATAAAGTTAAAAACTTGAGTGATCTAAAAAAATGGTACCAGTCATTAGGACTGACATCTAAATCATCACTGGTATGTATGCCTAAGTTTGATGGCATATCGCTTTTGCATGATGAAATAACAGGCATGACATATTCTCGCGGCGGAGCAGAGAATGAAGGCCAAAACTGCACCTCTCATTATAATACTGCCGAAATCTACTCTCCAAAAACAGATTTCCAATTTACATTTGGCGAATTTATTTTTAGCCGAGAGAACTGGAGAAAATTCAAACAAGAAGTCTCCGGCGCAGAAGAAAATTTCAAATCTCCCAGAAATACCGCGGCTGGGTTGATAAATAGGGATACTCCGTGCGATTATCTGAAATATGTTTCATTTTTTAGATATGGGACAGATGACCAGTCATTGCAAAAACACTATCTCACATTTGAGCAAATGATTGATGATATGTGCGAACAATATAAACAGCCCAAATTATTCAGAAGTATCATTGCAGAAAATTTGTCTGATGAGTATCTAATTACATTGTTTAAGCAATGGAGTAAAGAATACGCAATTGATGGAATTGTAGTATATGTAAATGATTTGCGCATTTGGGAAAAAATTGGACGCAACCAGACAACCGGAAACCCATTATATGCAATCGCATATAAGCACCCAGATTTCACAGATTCGTTTGAAACTACGGTCAAAGATGTAATGTGGAAAGTCAGCAAGTCCGGTGCCTTAAAACCGGTGGTAAAAATTGAAGCGGTAGATACCGGAGACTGCAACATGGAAAACCCTACTGGGTATAACGCCAAATGGATTGATGATAATGTGATTGCTAAAGGGGCGAAGATACTTGTCACCCGTAGCGGAGGGGTCATACCTAAAATCATTGAAACATTACAGCCGCCTACTGGAGAAGAATACCAGAAACTGTGGGATGACATGAAAAAATGCCCTCATTGCGGCTCCCCAACTGAATGGAATGAATCAGGCGTAGAATTATGCTGTACAAACAAAAACTGTCCAGGCATACAATTAGCCAAAATTGTGTTCTTCTTTAAAATATTGGGGGCTGAAAATATGGGAGAAGAAACAATCAGCAAATTGTTTAATGCCGGATATAATACGATATGTAAAATACTCGACATTACATTTGAAGAAATTGTTTCAATTGATGGATTTGGAGACGTTACGGCCAATCAAATACTCAATGTTATGTCATCCATTAGGTCTGGGGTAGAAGCCACCTGCCTGATGCACGCCAGTGATTGCTTTACAGGAATAGGACAAGTCAAAGCTAAATCAATCTTGTCTCAAATGTCCCCTGAGCAAAAGTTCTCATTTTATTCTGGCACATTCCCAACATGGGCCAACAATGAAGAATTGTTTAATTCTAATCTTTACAAAGATGCTGGGGTAACTCAAAGAGCGTTTATGGCTGGCATATTGCCTTTCTACCAGTTTGTCGCAGAAAACAGGTTAATCATTAATCCTGTAAATGACAATGATTCTCTTCATGAAGGGAAACTGAGTGGAATGAAAGTGTGCTTTACTGGAATCAGAGACCAAGATTTGGAAAAATACATCAAAGATAATGGAGGTGAGGTTGTAAATGGCGTATCAAAAAAGACAACGCACTTAATTGTTGCGGATATGTCATCTGAATCTTCTAAGGCAACAAAGGCCAGACAACTTGGGATAGCTATTATGACCATAAATGATTTTAGAAAAATGTATTGATATACAGTTTGTTGTATATTGAACAACGATAGGGAGCTTCTTTTTGCTCCCTATTTTTTTGAAAATATATAAGTTAAAAGGATAGTTTTTTATATTATTCTTTTGGCGATTGAATTTCTTTTTCTACATTTGCAATACAAAAGTGAAAATATAGATATTATGGCAAAGAAAAATCAACTAACAACCAGCGATCATTTGAAATACAGTGAATATGAAAGATTGCTGGAGTGTCTGCACAATGATGGGAAATTCATGTGGGAAATGTATGCACGTCTGTCTTTCTGTACAGCCTGTAGAGCATCTGATGTTCTTAAATTTAAATGGGTAGACATCTTGGGTAAAAGTTCTGTAGATGTAACCGAACAAAAAACGCAGAAAACAAGAAGGATACCTCTTAATCCATCAGTACAACAGAAATTTAAAGAGCTGTATGAATTGATGGGCCGTCCTGATAAAAAGGATTATATTTTCAGCAATGGAAATGGAGACAAGCCGCTCACAATTCAAAGGGTGAACCAGGTGTTGAAAGAATTTAAGTTCAAATACAAATTGGACATACACAATTTCTCGACCCACACTTTCAGAAAAACATTCGGAAGATACGTGTATGACCAACATAACCATAGTGCTGAAAGCCTGTTGTTGCTCAATAAGATTTTCAAGCACACCAGCATTAACATTACAAAAACTTATATCGGAATCACGCAAGAAGAGATTCAAAGCATTTTTGATTCAATACAATTCTAATCACTTGTTTTAATTGAAGCGCACCGCGCCTTTGCATCTTCATACGTCACATACAATTTCAGCAAAGGTATGCGTAAACAACCAAGCATTTGTCTAATATGCGGAAAAAAGATTGATTTTTGGTTATGTCCTAAAAGGACGTTAGCCAAAGCAATGAAGAGCAAAACTCTATGTTTTGAATGTGCATATTGGACCGATTATATTGAACACCCCAGTCCAGGAACAGTCATTATCAGTGGCGGTGTTTATGAGTTTACTCCGATATTCACAAAAATAGACTGGAGACAGCTCAAGAAAAAAGATATGGTGTATGCCATCGAAATCAAAACAGGTAAGGCTGTAAGTGGATACAAGCCTTTCTTTATAGGGAGTGTACCAGACAATTTCAAAGAAAAACTTCCAGACCAGTTTAAATTTATTTCCAAAGAGACATATCTGAGGATTGTCAATCATCAAGGAGGCCCATGTATGGCCAAGGGTTGCTGGGATCGGTACCATTGCTATTGGTATGATGCAAAATTAGCCGAGCCTAAAAAGCCATGGAATAAAATTCCAAAAGACTATCAAATTGGCAATGAATTATGCCCAAGTTTTATCAATAAATTTTATATGTATGTTTCTAATTAGTTTAAGTGCCGTAGCGTTGCTACTTATCGTAATTGCCAAATTGAGCTTGTTGTCACGGCAACAGCAGCAGATTTATTCAGAAGTTCGCAAACTCAACGAAGAATTGAATAAATTGTCCAACGAAAGTATCAAATCTTCAAAATTCAACACTGTCTTGATTCAATATTGCTTAACCTGTCTCAGACCTTATATATTGTCGATTCAAAACAATGCAATCAAAAGAGAGGATTACAGAGAAGCTGGAGAGTGCCAAAAGTTAATTGAAACAATCACATCTTTAATCCAACACTCAAATTAAAACAAATGGAAAATGTCGCTTTTATATTTTTAATATTCATGGGAATATCCATGTATATTGTGGCCATGATTATATTGGCATATGCACTAAAGAGTATAGAAGATGAGATTGACAAATATCAGCAGCGTACTGATGTCATACATCACATTAACAATAGCAACACAAAGGTCTACAACGCCAATACCAGATATGAAAATGAAATAGCAATCATATATAATAAGAAGTTGGACAATGCAGACATTGTGTACGATGTACAGACTCAATTCACGGAATATTATAAATACATTTCTAAAAGACATACCGTGCTATCTGTAATGCAAACCGTCTTTAAAAAAATTGATTACTGGAAGAGAACGAGAGCACAGCTTGCTTTGGTTTTTACTCCGTTTACTACTGATGACATCTTTTGCGCTATTGTATTATTTGTACTGTTTATCTAATTAATTATGGATACAATTAAAATACCCCCATACGGACAACATTTCAACTGTGCAGAAAGAATGCTGGGGAAATCTCGCTATCGGGTGTTCTCAAGATTGATGGATGAATGCAGTACGATCATAGCAAGAGAGCAAATGAACCGGTATTTCACTATATCCGTTTCGTCTTTATCATACAGAGCTGGGGGGATGGATAGAACTCTCGTTAATTCTGTTTTAGAATGGCTCAAAAAGCGAAGCATCATCTCAATATCTTCAGCTGGGGAAATCATGGTCAACATAGGTTTGTACATTTCATTGATTGACAAGTTTAATTCAATCGATAAAAAAGATGAGCCTCGATTTATTCAAGATTTGGAAAATTGCGAAGATATGTCAGACTTGTATGGCCTCCAAGAAATCTCCACTCCAGAAGCAATTAAGATTCTTATGATGATGAAGGGGTGTCGGAAAACCGACAACACTGTCGGAAAATCGACAGACCTGTCGGAAAACATACAGACCTGTCGGAAAATCTACAGTGTTGTAGGAAAATCGACAATACTGTCGGAAAATCGACAGGTATTACCTGTTGGAAATCCTACAGACCTGTCGGAAAATCGACAATACTGTCGGAAAATCGACACCCTTGAAGCAAAACTTTCGGCCATAATTCATGAATTGTCGCAAGAAAATGAAACGCTGGATGATGAAACGCTGAAAATGCTGCAAAATTGGACATCTTCTGGAGATATGAACATTGAAATTGATGGAAAATCGACAGTTTCTTTCATTGCTTTGGTTTGTATGGCACTGGAAAGGGTGTCGGAAAACCTACAGACCTGTCGGAAAACCGACACCCCCCTGTCGATTTTCCTACACAGTAAATATAAATATAATATAAATATAAAAGAAAATGTTCTAAACGAACGTAGTGAGTTTAGTATAGAGGGCAAAGAAAAGAAAACAGGGTTTGAAGGTTTAGACATTATTGAACTGCATGATAATCCAAGCATTCCTTCAAAGAAGCATAATATTCCCAGCAAATTTCATAACCCTTATATCAACAAACCGTTCTTTTCAAGAAAAGAGGCAGAAAGATTCACAGCTAATGTTGAAGAGTGCATAAACTCTCCAGTGAAATTATTTTATTATAATTTTTGGGGAGGGCTGTATGATTTCTATCTTGATAACCGGTATGTAGATTCGGACACAGATGAAAATGGAAATGTTATCTCAGATGAACAACCCAGTGATTTGGACATGTTGGGGACTCTTATTCCGGTTCGCGACTTTTTGATAGTCATGAATCAGGCATATCAGGAAACCATAGACAATTCTGAAGCCGGGTTTATTTCCACTGAAAACGGAGATATAAAAGTCAACGTATTGCCAATATCAGATCTGATGCATCCAGAATACTTCATTGAATGGAAACGTACAAAGGATGCGGACGGAAACGAAAGCGTGGTTATATCGTTGGAAGGATTTAGAAATATCGAAGCAGAAGATGTGGCCGAAGTAAAGCTGGCAAAAAGCAGAGATGAAAAGAAGATGGAAAATAGGGAAAACAAGAAATTCATCGCAGCTGTTCTTAAAACAGACGAATCGGATTTGACCCCAGTGGAGAAAGCGATTAAACGTTTTTGTGCTGCCTTTATAAGCATGGATGAATATTACAATGTCATCGGGTTTAAAAACGAAGAAGGGGCACCTATTGACGGAAACAAACTCCCAGGGTATATCATCAGGCCGTGGTTTGGAAAGAACACTGATATTGGAATTGCTCCAGAAGATTTATACTCGGTGTTGAATGTTCCGGGAAATTACAGAGACGGTGAAGATATTCCATTAATGGCAACGGTATTTTCATACCAAAAAGCGAAAAGATGGAATGGATTACATGAGATGTCCAGCGTGATTAACGATGAGGCCGTTGAAAAAGCCCTTAATTTCGACGATTAATCCCTTTGATGTATAATTTACCGTCTTGAGTAAATAAATCGATTCTGGGCCAAATAAAGAGGCAAAAACCGATATTGTACGAAGCCTATGATGCTTTAAAAATAAGCACTGGAGATAAAATGCGACCTCCAGTGCTTATTTTATTATTCATCTTCCAGTTTTATTCCACCAATATACACGGCGTTGGATTGCTCCGGAACATTGGTTTCCTGTTCCTTCTTTCTGCTGTTGTCAGGGATATGGTTTGTAGTCTTATAGGCGATGACTTGAATTTTTAGAATATTGGCCAATATCTGACATGCCGTTGATAATGGAGTGCATATTGCCGACACAAACAGTCCATATCCTATATTCACCAGCCATCTTGTTTCCAGGTCTGCTGAATATATGCAGATGATGCCTATCACTACTTGTACCAATACAATCATCGTCATGCTTTTAGCACGGCTTACCAGAGAGGGGAGCTTATCCTCAATCTCATAAAATTTTTCGTTGGGATTTTTAGTTTCCATAAAAGTAATATTTAATTGTGAATCTATAACTTAGGCCACTCTTTAGATGCAAGGTAGTCCCTTATAAGTTCGTTAAATTTTCCCAGCATTTCTACTGCTGCATCATAGTTGATAAAGTAGTTTCCACAAAGGTATCTCATTTGGCTTGTAGGGGTGTACTTATCTATTTCCTGGACCACTTTCATCTTGTCGTTGATGTACCAGTATTTTCCACCTTTTTCGGCCCTCATATTGACCGGCTCGATCCTTCTGATTTTATCCTTCCAGATTTTGTTCTCTTTCTCCAGCTCGCGCTTCAATCGCCTGTACGCGCTGATTCCATCATCTGAACTGAATCTCTTTTCATCTTCCAGTAATGGCTCGAATATGTATCCTTTTAAGTTAACAATGTTGCGCTCATGCATTGAGTAGCCAACGCTACCTTTTATTGGGTCGCCATTTTCATTCTTAGAAGGGTAAATAAAATAGCAATATAACTCTACATCGTAATTGTCCGGATAGATGTTGCGAACGATGCCTATTCCCTTAATGGAATAATCATAATTATGGAACAAGATTTTTTCGTTTAAAGCCGGAATGTATTTTGCTTCCAGAGACATGGAATCGGGATTGAACTGAAGATTATGACTTAACAATAATAATTGGAATTTTTGAGTGTCTTGCTCGGAGACTTTCTCCAGTTCATTTGTACTTATCTGAATGTGGGCCGTGTCTATTTTATCCTCGTTTAAAGCTCCTACTATTGTGGCACTTTCGGTAGTGCAATTGCCCAGTATAACAAGAGTGTGGTATTTGGCTATTTCTGAGGCCCCATATCCGTTTTCGTACCATTGCAGGAAGGATTGGGCGTCTATGATATTATCGGTATGCTCAGGGGAAAATATGATGGTTTTGGGGGTGATTCTGCAACGCTTCTCAATAAAGCCAGTTATCATGTCTCTATCAGCATCAGTCTTTGGCTGATATTGTGATAAAAAGGATAGAATTTGAAATTGTGATTTCATCGTTATTGAAGATATTATTTATCAATTGTGCGACAAATATAAGCATGTTTTTGGAATGTGTGCAAAATATGTACATAAATATTTGAATAGAGGGGGTAAAACCTAAAAAATAGGGGTCCGGGAAAAAATTGGAAATCGATATTAAGCAGTTTTATAAATCGCCTTTGAAAATTTGACTTAACATTGGCTGGGGTCGTCCTATAGGGAGGCGATATTCACTTAACGTATTGCATATATAATATAAGGTGTGGGGTAAATATTAATGGCGATTGTTGGAAATCTGGAAGTCTCCCAGTAATATTTCATTGTACTGAAATAAAAAGTGAAACCTAAATTTTGGGGTCGACAATATATATGGCATTCCCACCCCCATGAGGCGGCACCCGTTTCTTTTTCAATCTTTTAATTCATTGATAATCAATTAGTTAGCATTTTCACTTTTGTAATAAGTGAAAGTATTTCATTTATTTTCAGGCTTTTAGGCTTGCTTTTTATCTTTGCTTTTGTCTTGTTATCAATTTAGCTCAGTCCGACAAAAATTTACAGATTTTAACACTCTATATGCATAGATTCACTACCTTGACGCGCCCACGTGTGTATGCGTGTATGTGCGTGTGTGTATGTGCGCGCGTGTACTCCACTTCACCGGATTTGTCCAGACACACACCCGTATGCGTGCGCCCGTGTGTATGCGTGCGCGTATCATGTGTGCGCGTGTGTACGTGCGTACCTTATAGAGCAAAATTGTAGTTTTGTAACTACTTGATTTTCAGCTATTTAAAAATTATTTTCATGTTTGGCGCAAATTTGTTGCTATATTATTTGCGTATCTCAAATAATACGCTTACCTTTGTGCCAACGAATTAAGATAACAGGCTATTCGTTGAGAGGTGTCTTGCCTGTTTGGTCTTGTTGGTAGACCTACCACAAACGAACACACGTAAACCAACAAAGTGATAACAAACAGATTTTATAAACGTACAAAAAGGAGGTACAAACAAACAGAAAGCGAAAGTAACATAAAGCAAACAAAGTAGGAAAGCGAAAGCAAAAGCCTATGCCCAGACGCAAAACGGGACGTTTTGTGAACGGGGAAAGAATGCACCTGACTGTAATGCTCAGTTTTTAAAGAGGGTAGTGCAAACCGTCGTGTGCCCCAGGTGTGTCCACATTTGAACTATAAGCCTTGCCAAAAGTATGCCCAAATTGGGCAAAGTGGACAGCAAGCAAAAAGGGAAAAGCGTAACTGGGTTTCTGCCCATGTGCAGAAAATATGCCCAAATGTTACGAAAGGTGTGGAATCTTCCGCGATTGGAGGAAAGTCTGACCGCCCTGTTGATGAAATGTGCAGAAAGTTTGCCCTTGTGTGAACTTTCCGGAATGCCGAAAAAATGCTCTTGAAGTAGTCAATCCCTAAACAGTATGCCCTAAATGTGCAATAAAAGGATTATTGCCAGCCGTATGGGGACCATAAAGGTGTATGCCTAAAATGTGTCCTGATATGAAAATAGGCTCTTCCAATTGGTTTGAGTTGAGCCATGCTTTTAGGTGACGGAAATGCAGAACATTTTGAAGAGCGCAACAAATCGTATTGGATTGGCGTGCCTTAGAGGGTGAAATCTGAGGTGCGCTTATTGGGCTTTGTCCGAAACGTAACCAATCTGGAAGCGTTGGCGGATAACTCTACTTTGGTGGGGTGCAGGTTCGAACCCTGCACTGCCTACAATGCGTGATATTGCGCAGAAACCCAGTAAAAATCAGCAATATGGGAACAATTTCAAAATTTACAGCAGTTCAATTCGAAGCAATGAGTGAAAACGCTAAGGCTAACTTAGTAGGTGTGACATTGGTGTATAGAAGCACTAACAGTAAGGGAGAAATACACGAAAGTGCAGTAAACTTTTCCGGTGACGAATATAACCCTGCTAACCGTACGCAGAATGAAATTTTCCGTGTATGGAAAAACGTTGTGTCTACATTCTGGAATGTAAAAATCCTGGAAGCGAGCCTAAAGAAAGATAATGGAGGCATTGCAACAAAATTGCGCTCTTCAACCCCGGCTGCAATTATGGTGAATACAGCAGACCAAAAGCATGTTGAAAAATGGGATGTGGAAGCAAGCATTTGGCAGCGTATCGGTCTTGTGCCAACGAAAAGGGACATGGAAGAGTGTGCACGTGAATACAAGAAGAAAATGCATAAGGCTGCGAAAGCGAGCTTCGATGCGTTGAATTTCCGCGCAAAGTTTGACGATGACAAATTGCCTGAAATGGAGCGTGCGAATATTCCGGAAGAACCTGAAAAGAAAGAAGAAAAGTAATATGCGAAGGCTCACTGCAAAATGCGGTGGGCCTTTTTGTTTACCGGCAAATACAATAGAACAATGGAAATTGTGAAAATTGTAGGAAAAATCCTATTTGCGGCATCCGTTGTGGGATGCTGCTTTCCGGCCATGTTGGTGTGGTTTGGCGTTTACGGAGCGTTGCTAACATTACTCTCTGTGATTTATCTGGGAGTGTATATTTCGAAGTAAACGCATTGCACCCTGCTTGGTGTGAAAGCGTAAAACGTGAGTATCCGGTTCGAATCCGGAGGGATGCACAAACAAAGAAAATCAGCGTAAAATGACAACAGAACAAATTTTGCGTGAGGACCGGAAACGTCTGAAGCAAGTAAATGAAGCGATTGCGTCTTTGAGAAATGATAAGCGTGAGAAATCTCAGAAGTTATTGCATAAATTCCAGGAAATGCGTGAGAATCTGGAAATTAGCATTGAGAGTAATGAAACTGCATTGAAACTGGAAAAGCAATTTGCAGGGCGTTGTGGTAACAGTCTAATAGTGTTTATGCCATGAAGAAGATACAATTGAAAAACGTGAAAAAGGGCGATTTTTTCAAGTTTTCACCAAACGGAAATGTGTTTGTTCGCGGATATTATGAACGGAGTGAGAAAAAATACGAATACTATGCTTTTGATGATGTGAACCATGAAGGTTTTGCCAAAGGCACGAGAGAAGTATATGTTGACTTTGAATTTTAAGAAATGGAAACAGGAGAAATGGTCAAGAATGCCAGGAGACTGTATAGCCTCCTGAGCTATGAACCTCGTGAATATCGAGAAGAACCGAAAAAATATGAAGAAGAACACCAGAAAAAATGCACTGTGTGGAACTATACATTCAATGCGGATGATTTAAAAAGTCCGTCTCTGCTTATTGGTTATCTGAAGCGTGCCGGTTTGAAATGGAAATTGGCGCAGCGTGGAATTATGGTGTATAATATCACCAATAGACAGATAAATGAAGCCAGAAAACAGTGCAATAAACCTTCAAGAAAATTCAGTATTCAATTATAAAATCAGCAGCAAAATGAGAACAAGAACAAAAATGCGTCGTGCGATAAAGATACTTTCGTGCGATGGTAAGAAACTACAATTTTTTGCAATGATGGCGATAGCAATGATTATGTGTTTAGCCTCAACCGGATGTGCATCTCAGCCGAAAACATCATGGCTTGTATATTGTGAGAAATACGGTGTTGATCCAGAGCATCCAACTGAAAAGCAGGAAAACTTATACCTGGATTGTTATGCCGGCAGCGTAGAAGAAGAAAATGATTTGTGTAACTACTAATAAATGAAAGCTATGAAAAAACATATTGTGACTATTTTGAGAGGATTGTTCAATCTTATTGGTGCAATCCTATTTGTCTTATTAAAAGCGATTATTAGAACATTGTTGTGGCTGGCCCGTAATGTATGGAAGCCATATCTGAGAATTGAAACCCCTTTATATAAAATGTGGTGGGCCAATCATAGGCGTCTGATGCAGAAGAAATTAGATAATGCTCGTGAAAAACGCTTGGAACTTGGAGAAACATTTTAAGTGAAAAATTTTATGTAAGTGGACAACATTATACACCATTTGCAACTATTCATAACAAATTGATTGAATCATGAAGCAAGAAATAATTGATAAAATGCGCAGTGAGTTGTATAATACCAACTTGTGCCAAAAAGATTTTGAAAAATACGATGTTGAAACACTGGCTCAGACAAACGAGCCTTTTTTCTGGATGGTTCGTGAACTTGGTACTACATTGTGTAATATTGGTTTTTCAAAACATTCGGAATGGTTTAATAATGAGGGTTGTAGAATGGTGATAATGCGAGATAAGATAGCACCAATTCAAAATATTCTATATTGGAATGACCCTTCAGCCAAATACTTTTATTATGATGGGTGGAAATTGCATCGAATCAGCAAAGAAGAAATTCGTGATATTTATATGAATGTATGTGGAGCAGCTATTGATAAGATGATTGAACAACATCCGGAAGAAGCAAATATGGCAAGTCAACCATTGAATTTGGAAATACGTGAATCTGTTCGTGAAGCACTTAAAGAAGCAATGGAGTTTGCGAATAGCTTAAATGACACTTCGCTTAAAGATTGTCTGAATAGACTTACAACATACAGTCGTGCAGCTGTGAACCATGTAATAGAAATTTATGGAGATTGTGCAAAATATAGCTTTGGCTTTGCAGAGCGTATTAATGGCGAATATAAAATTTGTGGAGGTATTATATATGCCGACTACAGAACTGAAAAACGCTGGCAAATTCATACATAATACAAGTAACGAACATGAATGATGAAAAACTTATAACCACTGAAAAAATTCCGGTATGGGCAATATGCTATCTGGAATATGGCGATGCGACAGGTCTGGAGGATGAAGAAATCATGGAGATCGACAATTGGATTGATGATAATTGTCCAAATGGATATGTGATGGAAATTGTCGGAGGCATGGAGGTTTCTCCGTATTTTACGCATTGCCCTATATTTGGTAAAGCCTGTGATGTTTATGATGTTAATTTTTACCTTCCATGAAAGAAAATTATTTGGAACACCCTGAACGTCATCCTCATTATGGCGAGATACAATATGATGTGAATGGAGATCCAATTTGTCATATTTGTGGGAAGTCGTTCTCTAAATTGGGTGCTCATATTTGGAATGGACATAAAATGAGAACGCATGATTATTGTAAAACCTTTGGACTCAATGTAGGGAAAGGCATTTGCAGTAAGGAATACGCTATGAAAATGCGTAATTATGCGTACCAGCTAATTTCTGAAAATCTAATTAAAGATGGCAAACACACAAGATTTAAACAAGGTAGTGAAGGTAGAACACGTGAAAAAATGTCTGAGCAAACAAGAAGGGCTTTAATTGTTCTTGGTAAAAGGACTGGGGCTATAAATATAAAAAACACACTTAATAATAAAAAACATGGAAGCAAAGAATGAACCAATATGGTTAAAATATATGCCGGACTACGTAGATTTATACTACGTTGATTACAGAGATGATTTGTGTGATCATATCAAATTATTGGAAGAGGTTATTCAAAAGAACAATTTCTACCCATTTTCAGAGACCGTGTATGATTGGTTTGATCATCCAGAAGGCCCGTATTTAGACGAGATTCGGAATAAAATGGACGCCGATGGCTTGCTGGAAATATATGAAGAAAATGAAGAAGATATTAAACAATGGTTGTGGGACCACGACAAATCCGACCCAGTTAAAGATTTGCTGAGAAATACAGGGCCAGTTACTATGTTTTATTCACTGGGTGTAGAAATTGGGGAGGCTGTTTATAACGGACATGGGTATTCTTATGGATGTGACTCATATAGTATGGCCACATATAAAGTGAGACGTGCTTTAGGAATAACCAAGGGCAGTTCGGCATCACGACTGATTGATAGTATTGTCGCTAACTCTCCATACGGAGGTGAATTGAAGATCTATTTTGAAGCAGAAATTGGTGATTTGATTGCTGGAGATAAGTATGAAACGGCTGAAAATAAGGATGATTTCAAATCTATACAATTTAAAGGAAAACATTTGGTTGCATTGCATGATTCAGCTGGAGGTTCTGGAGATTACGAAGAGATTGAGTTGGATTTGTCTATCCCTTTTAGTCGTGACAACTTACATGTTTCTCAGATTGAGAAATACAGTATGGGAAACGTTTGTGGCCATGGATGGTCTTGGGTTGGCACTAATGGCAATGTGCTTTGTTCATTTGGAACTTCTAAAAGAAGGTCTATTAAGAAATCAAAAACAAATACCAGGCTGTCAAATGAAGCGCAATACAACAAAACTTTTAAAGAAGGTGGCTGTACTTTCGGAGATATGGACATACACCGTCATCGTGATGTATATTATGACAATGGATACCCTGCTGGGAACCGTTGTCCTCATTGTGGAACTTTTTGGATTGATTAATTATGGAAATACAATATCAGCAATGTAAAAATATTGATTTAAAGGAAGTTGCATTATCAACAATGTCATTTGGAAATATGAAACTTGAATTTCAAGTTGTTGATAGCAATAAATTAACAATTGTTGTGCCAAAAATAGGTGAATTGCAACTTGAATGGCTTGTAGATGCAGATTTGAAATACATTGAGAGATTAAACAAATGCGGAGATGAAAAGCATCAAGTTGATATATCTACATTGACTTTGGTAGAAATCGAATTATATGAAGGATTGTGCCCCATGATTCGATTAACATATAAATTCTTGCAGGACGGCAGTTTTTGGAGAAGTTTGCGTGGAGAAACAGCTGATTTGCAAAGAATACCTAATAATGAGAGATTGCGCACTAACGCAAAGATAGGATATTATTGTATTCCACTATATACAAAAGGAACGTTTGTACCATGGTAAGTCATAAGCGTGTAAAAATCACAATCACTAACACTATACCGCATGACATTTATGTAAATGGAGTTTTTAAAGGCTCTGTTTATGTATGTCGGCCTGAGAACAAAAAATTAAAGTATTGGGCAATATCGTGTGTTCCTGGAAAGGGATGGAATACCTATTCTGAAGCATGTGATTATGCCAGAAATAATGTAAATTATAGTGAGTTATGACAAATGAAATGGAAATAGCTTTGAAAGCTATCAATAAATGGGTGTTTTTCGGGTGGAACTATAGTTGTGTGAATCATGAATGGAGCGGTGTAATCGGCGAAACAAGACGCGAGGTGGTTCCTCGGTTTTTGACGGAAATACAATGGACGTGCAATTTTGACCACATGTTATCTAAGTGGAAAACGGCAACAAGAAGTGGTAATCCGGATGCTTATTTGGTGAATTTTTATGCTGATTTAAGTAATGAAAACCGTAGATTATTGCTTAAATGGGTTATGGAAAACTATAATGATGAACCAAAAATCTAAAAGCGCATGAAGAAATCAATAGAAGATGTTTACTATTGCTCTATTTGTGGTTCAACTAATACTTCATCAATGGCATGGGTAGATAATGAGAACAATAGTGTAGACACATATATAGGGAACAGAAGTGAAGAAGAAAACAATTTCTGTAATGTTTGTCAAGAGCATGTAAAATTGATGAATTTGAGAGAATTATGGAACAAGTTTTCAGAAATTGAAGTAAATGAAAATGATGAAATTACAGAAAGTTTTTTATCGTTTCCTGTTGGTACAGATAAGTTTGAAATTTGGCATTGGTTTGACGACCGGTGCCCCAACAATTTACATGATGATTTGATGTATGAAAAGAAAGTTTAATACAATAGATGTTGCTAATTTGGCCCTCATTCATCATAAGGATGAAATATGTGAAATTTGGCAAAGCAACAATCATCACGATGCTTTTGCAGAATTTAGAGAGATAGCAAAACAAGTGATAATCAGAAATTATGGTAAACGTGCATTAAATGGGTTGAGCAATCAGTTTATAGGTTATTCTGCCCATTATATTTATGCGTATTGTGTAACCAATTTAAAAAAATAGCGATATGAATTTTCGGGAATTTATGCGAGATAGCGGTTATGAATTGAAAACTACATTCTGGAATGATTTTAGCATAGCCGATAAATTTGGATGTGACTCAGTCAAAGATACATATCAGCGTGCATTTTCCGAATGGAAAGGGAATTACGTGTTTTTGACTGAACTAACATTGGTGTTGAATCATAAAATATGGCAACATCACAAGACCAACCCGAAACTTGCTCAGCTATATGATGATTTGTGGAGAAAAACAGACGCCTGGGCTATGGATAATTTAAAGGGCGATGAGTTAGACTATTTTATTGATACACTTGATTAAATTAATATATGGAACACACAGATTTTTATGCTTTAACCCGTAGAATAAAGCAAATAGAATATAACGAATTGCGTGATGCGATAGTAGCACATGGGGGATCTTATGAATGGAACATGGAGGCTGGAGATTACCCTATTATTGCGGTTAATGTCGACAGTATATGTCCCAATCCTATGGATATTAATGTAACAAAGGTCTATGTAAAAAACGATAACGTGTTTATTGAGGGTGAAGGTAAGGAATACGGAGAACATGTTGACTTCTCTTGCGAGGACGTATTTACTGGACATCTCTCCTACATACTGGATCGCCTTCCAGAAACAGATAAAATAAAATCCGTAAAAACAAGGCATACAACAAACATATTGTTTGGTAGTGATGCAAGTGCAGCCTATTTGAGTGGATGTTTCAAGGAATTTGTAGAAAGTGGCGAGGGATATAGTCATATCGTACGGGAATTTAACACCTTGGAAGAAAAACAGGCATATTTAGTTGGATTATGTGACGCTGATGGATGGCAAGAATATGCGGAGCTAACAAATGAAGAGTTGTTGGATGATCCCAATATTAGTTATGAATAATAAAAGCAATAAAGATATGAAAGCAATAAGAACAAAAACAATATACATATACGATTGTCCGGTATCATTCAGTGCTATTTTTTCATTGGACGATGATTGTAAAAATGGTGTATGTGATTTTTCGCTGACTGGCGAGGGTGTTGCATTACAAGGTAATCGTGAACATGGCATCAGAAAAGGCGAAATGCTGATGGGAGGCTGTTGTCATGATGAAATAGTAAAACATTTTCCAGATTGGGCAAAATTTGTGCCATTACATCTGAGTAATGAATTTGGACAGCCTATGTATCCTGTAGATAATTTCATTTATCATATCAAGCAAAGAATGAGTGATGAAGATTTAATGAAACATTATCGATGCACTGAAGGACAATTAAATGTGTTGAAAAGTGCAATATATAACAAGGACTATTTCAGATATTGTTTATTTACGACAGGGTTGATTGAGAAATGGAGACAAGAAGCGGAAGAAGCTATTAAATACCTGGAAGAAAAATCCGGTGTTAAATTTACGCATACCTCATCTCCAAAATTTACTTTGCAGTATGATGAAGAATGGATGCAAGAAATGAATCGTCGAAAAGACTCCAAGGAATTTACCCCAGAATCTTTTAAAAAACAAGTACAGCAAAGTATTGAACAGAAAAAAGCCAATAAAATACAGGATGCTGAAGTTGAATATAATGCGGCACTTGAATTTATTACCAGACGTAAAGATTTAGCTAAATGGTGCGCTAATAATTGTTTGACTCAGAATTATAGGTTTTGGGCTTACAATGGCGTAGGATTTACAAAACAACCGAAATATGAACTTACAATCAATGCTTGTTCATGGGAAGAAAAGGTTACTAAAGAAGAATATGAAAGTTGGTTGAACAGTACAATAATACCTGAAGGGTTAATTGTGAAGTTTGAAGAAAATAATTAATTATTTGTTGCTGTAAGGAGGTTTGCTGATTCTCCTCCAAGATGGGAAGTTGTGATATTAACGTCATAGCTTCCCATTATTTTTTTGGACATCTTTTCACCCCTTTATATACAACAAATTCTATTCATAAGAAATGATAAAAACAAATTGATATGGGATATTCAAATTCTGACGTTGCTCATGCTTGGGCACATAATGACAATAAAATATATAGTGGAAGTAATATGAGTCACAGTGATGGCGTGCTGAAATCATATTACACGTGTATTGGACAACGCATTCAAATAAATGGTAACATCGTTTTTATAGCCGATATATCTACATATAGTAGTTCTACGTCCAAACATCAGAACTATATGCGAGGTGCTATTCCCGATGTAAATGACAATGTGTTTGTATTTAATATTCACAAATATAATCGTGGGAGACCATACTTCTTTTCTCCATATACAATTGTTCAAACTTCAAATGGATATGAGGCAAAAGACCTTACAGAGGACTTTATATTGTTTGGTTTGAAGTATTTTATGGCCGAAGAATTTGAAAACTGCTTGAACGTTGACACATGTAACAAATTGGAACACAAATTCAGTTATTGTGGATTTAAAGAAATGGTAAGATGGTTTGAAGTTACAAAGTGTACCACAACTCACAAGTTGATGAAGATGAAAGTGTCGGATTTCAATAAACTTGCAAAGAGAGCTTTGTATGACATGCTTAAGTATGAAACAGAAGATAAAAGCGCAAAGATGTTGAAGAAGTTCCGAACATTAATAAAGTTGATGATACAAAAATTACCGATCTCAATCATTGTGGATTTAATTAATGGGTCTGGCAGTTGGAATAAATATTTGGAACGAACCGCAGGGTTAAGAATGACTCAGAAATACAAAAGAATATCAAATGCGGTTGGCTTTTTGACCACATTGTATGCCAGAAACAAAAGTATTGATGGAAAGTATTATCCTGTTGTTTCTGGTGGAATCACATCAAAAGAGTTTCGTCAGCATAAGAAAAAAGGAGATTTGATTAAATGGCTATTGTCAATTAAAATCGCAAATCGTATAGCCGCTATTTCAACTGCTGAGACAACAAGCCGGCTGGAACGCTGGAGACGTGCTAAAAATAGATTGGAGAGACATCTTGGGTTTAATGGGTTTGTTCATAGATGGGACAACCCTCGTCAAATTACCAGTTTTAATTACAATGGAACGGTAATAGACTTCACGATTAGAGAAAGGGCTGGATTCAGAGAGCGCACTATCGATGATGATGAATATATGGAGTTTTTAAGATTGTCTGGTGAAGAAAAAGAGAACTGGATGATTGCGAAAAAAGACTGGATGTGTGCTCAGTTGCAGGAAGATTTACGCAGTTACCGCGAAATGATTGCGAATGCAGATAGAGAAGCACAATTGCAGAAAGAAGAACGTGAGATGTATGCACGTCAGGAGTCAGAACAACGTGAATATATTGAACACATGAAGAAACAGGGTGATTCAGGATTGAGACAGCTGTATCACGAGGGATTCAGAGTAAGCCTACCATACGGAAATGGTTCTATTTATCATGGCGGTAATGTATTGTTAAGATTCAATAAGCTCAGAAATATTGTTGAGACTTCTAAGGGAATCAAGATTGCTATTAATGAATGTGCAAGATTATGGAAGTACATCAACAGATGGCATAACAACAATACTGAGTTTGAAAATAAAGGAATGGAAATAAAATCAACCAACGCTATGTATCATGTGCATTCATATCAGAATGACATTTTAACAGCTGGATGTCACCAGATTGCGTATGAAGAAATGAAATTAATAGCTACACAATTACATTTAGTATAAGAATATGGAAAATAAATTAAATGAAATGCAACAATTAAGACTCTTGCTAATTAAAGAGTCTGGGTTTGACGTAACAAAAGCAAAAAGTGTTTATGATTTTGTAATTGGAACAAATGAACCCCTACCGGTAGGACACAGTGAACTTCCAGATGGTATTTATTTTATTAAATCTGAAAATGAAGCTGTTCATCAGTCTATTGCTACACCTGAAGATAAGTCTCAAACAGTAGCTATCGGATATAAATTAGGCAACAAATTTGCTAATGTAGTTCTAAAAGATGCTGCTGGAGGTGAAGAGATAGCACTGTGTACTGAAAGTTGCGGGTCAAATCAATTTTTCAAAAATACATTCGCTCAAGCCATTACCGATTGGAATGGAATAGGAAATACAAATGACATGAGAAGCAAACTTAATCCTGAGATTGGGCTGAAAGATAATGAATACATCCCTTCAGTTGCGCAATTGCATTTGTTAATGTCTAATATAGTTGAAGTTAATAAAGCACTTGAAGAAGTAGGCGGAGATCCTATAAAAGAAGATTGGTACTGGAGTAGCACTGAGAATAGTTTCTACAACGCTTGGTACGTCTTCTTCAACTCTGGTAACACCAACACCTACTACTACAAGAATATTGGCAACGTTGTTAGGCCGGCTGTAGCGTTTGAGTTTATTCTTTAATCTTCATCTGGCAAGTGCCTTTGGGCACTTGCCTAATATGTACAATCAAGATTGAGACTTAATTGAATTTATTAGTCATGAAAGATAAATTATTGGATATGTTCTTCGATGCTAAGAGGTGGTCTGTAGCTCTCAATAAAGGAGCATTGAAAGACATAGACCAACCGGTATTGAGGCATTATATGTCTCCCAATGGGAGAAAGGAACTGTTGTTAGCAATTATGTCCGGACAATATCATATTGAACGACCTCATACTGCAAAGATTCCAAAGGATACTCCGGGTGAATTTAGAACGGTGTTTGTAAACGAGGACAAGGACAGAATATTCTTGTCTCTTGTGAATGATATGCTGTTTGATATTGCCGGAGATATGGTACATAAGAATTGCGTAAGTTATCAGAAAGGTATTGGATGCTCTAAGGTTGTGAAGGACATTAGTCGACAGATTGATACTTTGAGTGGAAGTACACATGATGTGATAGGCTGGAAATCTGATTTAAGCAAATATTTCGATTCAGTGCCAATTGAATATATTGACGGTGCTTTTGATGAGATTGAGCGTCGGTTTGGAAAGTCAAAAATTATCGATATTGTGAGAGAATATTACCATAACGATAATTATTACGACAGTGAACTGAAATGCGAAACATCAAAATATCAAAGCCTGAAACAAGGATGTGCAGTGGCAGCATGGCTTGCTGATGTGGTCCTCTTCCAGATTGATAAGAAGTTGACCGATTTAGGAGAAAGTTATGTGAGATATTCGGATGACACGCTGTATGTGGGGAAACGATATGAAGAAGCGATGCAGATTATGGTTGAAGAGCTTGGAAAGATGAATATGAAGCTGAATCCTAAAAAGGTTGAATATATCACCAACAGTAAATGGTTTAAGTTTCTTGGATATAGCATTAAAGGCTCAGAAATTAGTCTGAGTGCTCACAGAATAAAGACGTTCACAAAGGAGATAACAGACCGCACAATCAAAAAGATTAGATGCGGAATCAAATTTGAAACGGCATTGAAATCAGTGCAATCATGGCTGTATTATGGAGATGGAGAACATTCTTGGGCTTCTGGAGTGCTTAAAACAATTAATGTGAAGTCTGATATTGATAGAATGAACGGATTTGTTATGGATTGTCTTAGAGCTGTAAAGGTTGGAAAATCTGTAAGCATGGACGATATAGGAGGTCTGGGATGGATGAAAGATAAGAAAGACGGTTGTATTCACAGAGGTAAAGGAAAGAAAGTTAGGACTTTGATTAATAAGACCGGCAGACTTGACGGATACTATACTTTGTGGTGTATGAGAAATAACTTGTTATTCGGCAAGGATTTGTATGACACAATCGTCAGAGGCATATAAACAAGCGCATGTTTAATGACTGAGACAAGAAAAGTTCACATTCCAGTTTCAAACGTAGAGATGAAGCCATCAATCCGGCGTGGCCGCCGGCTTCGGTCGCTTCCTCTCCAGGATTCAACTGGAATCATTATGACTTTATAGATATGCGTCATTCTTGTGATGTCATTATGTTACTAAGACGTAGGAGCACAATCAAGACTGAATCAATTTAAAGAAACTGTTTCATATAAGGAACCTGACAGGGTCCGTCCAGGTTTGCTAACCTGGAGGACCATCTGTAAGGGACCTTAATCAAACGGTTTCTACATTGCCATATTATAGAGACGCCCATTTCAGTGAGATTGTGTAAAGAGTAGCACAACTCTATCTATCATAAGAATTGTGTTGTTTAGCTGGTGATGTTTAATATGACTCCGCCCAGCTCCTTGCTCTGGTAAGCTACCAGACCCGGAGCTTTGCGGAAGTCATCTTACATCCCTGCACATTGAGAGTATTATAGAAAGGTGCCAACAATTTGAATGATGTTAAATTGAAAACTATGTACAACGAAATTATAGAACGCATAAAACAAGGTGCTCGATTTAGCGTTGACTTCAAGAAAAAAGAACTGAAGATTAACGGAAAAGCGGTGAGTGTCGAAGGTTCGTTAGGAATTAAAAAATATGATAATCTTGACGAATGGCTGGATGAGGTTGAAGATTTATATGATGAATACAAATACAGCAAGCCGACACAACGTTCAATGGAAAAAGAAAGAAAATCGAGATTTAAAGCGTTGTCTCCAGGTGAGTTGCTGAGTGAGTTTGGACACGATGCTTTAAGTAACCCACTTTCAAGAGATGTGGCTCAAGCAAAGCTGGAGATATTTATTCTGTTCTCCATGATGAACGGTTCTTTTAATCCGGATGAATTATTCGCAAAGGACTGGTATTATCAAGGAGCAGACAAATCATTTATAATGTTAAAAAACTGGTTTATAAACAATTAAAACAATAAAAATTATGGTCGCAAATAAGAAAACAACTAAGGTAATCTGTCAGAATTGTGGTGCAGAAATTGAAATCCCAGCAACAGGATTTGTAGCAACTGGAGTAGTAATTGGTGAAAATAGCGGATTGGGAACTATTGTTGTTCCTACTAAAGACGGTGTAAAACACTATGTTCATACGTCAACCGGAGCTGTTTACGAACAATCGTCTTTATCCCAGGCGTTAGACGTATTGATTAAAAAGATTGAGGACAGCGGATTTATTGATGTAAACGGAATTGTCAGACGATGGATTCCTTCTCAGTGCTTGAATATGGTATACAGCAAAAATGGATTCCATGAATCATTGAAATTACGTGGCTATGCATATTCGTGGAAAGTTATTTTGAACGAATTGGAAAAACAAGCGAAAATGTACGCCGGCAAAGATATTGAGGGCTATGCCGATAGAAACAGGTGGTACAACGCTGAGACGGTATACAAAATGGCATGGCATTATGTTACACTTTTGGAAATAGCGACCAAGAAGATGAAAATTCATTTACACAAGGGACGCCAATATATCAAATTGCGTTGTGACATGAATAATGGACTTGGCGTACATGTTGATGAACTTCCATCATTGATTATGAAACTTAATCAGGCAGCTGCAAAAATTAAGAACACTAAGACACCTAAGACGTTGTGTGAAGCTGCTAAGGCTTTCTATGAAATGATTCGTAAGATTCATTGGGAACCAAAAGATATGTCTCCAGTGTTTGTAAATGCTTATAAAGCCGCTGGAGCATATTACACAATGAAGGACCTGATTATGTTTGAAGGGTGTAAAGTCAAAGTGAATAGTGATGGCACAACTAAGATGAGAAAATACAAATACAGAAGTCCGATTTCAAGTAAGTTTGTTGAGCAAGAAGAATCTTTGTTCGAATTGGAGGGAAAAGCGGCAGAGGTCGTAAATTTAGGTGTAGCGGACAATGGATATATCATGCTTGGATTCTTGAAGGAGTTTCTGGAATACAATAAGTTTGATTACAGCAATACGATTAATAAATGGAATGAGCAAAGTCAGATTCGTAAGGCGATGAGAGTTCTTAATAGAAATAACAGACGCGCAAGAAAATGATTTGATATAGGCAATCCGCTATAATTGGATGGGAATAACTTAGACACCCTGTTTTAATTGTGACGTCGAGATGTGGACGACCCCTATCGTGTTCGTCCTGATGTCGACGTCCCCTTAACAGTGTGACATTACTCTTTTATAGAATGCCTCACGCCCATGAAATTGTAGCAATGTTTTGGTGGACATTTGAAGTCAGATGAATCATTGTTTATATATGATCCTTCGGGACTCCTTGACCTCCGCGTTGGCACGCGGCTTTCAGGCCGCCTGAAGGGATCATATCATTGCAATATTATAGAACCACCACAGATTTATATGGCTTCATTATTTTAAGTTCTATTTATACAGGATATGAACTTGGTTTAGAGCACTTTAGTTTTTATAGTTTAATTGTTTCTATTGCGCTACAGATGTGTTCGTTTTAGCACCTGTAGCGCATTTTATTCTATTTATTAGAAACAGTCCTTTAATTAATCGTAATTATTAATGCCATATAAGAGTGAAAAAGTTAAAATTGCTGGGACAAAGTTTGACCTTAGAGTAAAACTGTCCAAAGACCAAAAAGAAGCTATTAAGATATTAAGTGAAAAGGGGTACAGCCAGCGCAAATTAGCTGTGATGTTTAATTGTAGCAAGCGTTCTATACAAAATATCATTAAGCCTCAAAAAAGAGGTGAGAACAGTAAGCGTCCGACTGAATATTGGACGAAAAAGAAACGGGAATACCGTCTCCGTAAGCAGCAGCTTTATAAAGATGGTAAAATCAAATGATTATTTAATACAAGTAAATCATGATAACGAATAAAGATGTTAAATTGACGTGGAATCAGTTGAGAGAGCTGTTTATGGCTTACAACGACATCCGCACTGACACCAATAACGCTCCGGGTAACAAAGAGCCGTTACATGCTGTCGTAGTATTCAAATCATCCAATTGGCCAACGGTCCAATACTCATTGGAAAGTCGTAGTTATCATTGCACAAGCGCTAACAAGTGTTTTTATTCACGTGCAGCTGGCTATTCGTGCTATGCAAATTCACTGGATGGCGATGATCCAAGAGTCGACATTACTAAGTACGATTGGGAGATTGATTACTGCTATCTTCTGTGATAACCTTCTTACTTATGTATTATGAAAATTATTCAATTTATTCAGCAATGGTGGTTAAAACTTAAATTAAAAAGAAAGGCTCAAAAAGAAGCCGAACATGCCAATCGTTTAAAAATGATTAGCTGTACTTCAATTAATGTTATGGAATTTTCCGGTAAGCTGTATGTTTCATACAACGGGATTCCAATCGTTAATGTAGAAAGATTGAATATCAATGTTCCAGATTTATTGGAAGAATCTCGCTGCAATTATCTGGAATGGAAGTCACAATTTAAACATGAATAAAATGGGAAAAACAAAATTTAAAGTCGGAGATGAAGTAAAAATCGTTTCAAATGAAATCCAGCCGCAATTTTGTGGCAAAATTGGAAAAGTTAAGAAAGTGTATATGACTTTTTCAGAAAAGGAGGAAGGAGGTCAATTACATAAAATGGCTTTGTATCGCATTTCTGTAGGAGCTGTTACTTTGAATGGCGTAGCTTGTGATTCAGATTTGGAAGCTGTATGAACAACGAACAAAAATTGCCAGACGTAATTGATGAATCCGGTGAGAAACACGATTTGAAGTTGTTTACTCGCACATGGATGGACTACATTGAATTAAGTCGTTATTTATTCGCCAATGACAACGCAATATATGATGTCAATGAGATTCCTTCTGACCACAAGTTTTATAAGCCGGCTAAAAAGTTGGCTAAGCAACTTGGAATTAGTTGGAAAAACATGACTCATGAGGAAAGCAACAGATTGATGCTGGCATTGCTTGAAGATACTTATCGAGCGATGGAAGAAGTATCCAATCAGAAAAATCTTGTAGTTGCGGTTACGTTGAAAATCATAAAACCGGATAAGGAAAATGAATAAAGACAGACGAGAAAGGCTCCTGGATGTTGCTTCTGTTATTGAAGATGCGAAAAATCAGATTCAAGATATAATAGAAGAAGAAACGGAGGCAATAGACAATATGCCCGAATCATTACAATGTACAGACCGAGTAATGAGAATGAATGATGGAATCGTTGAAATGGAGCAACTTATTGCTTATCTCGATACCTTCAATGAAACTTTAAATAAAACAGTTGAAAATTTAAAACCTACAAAAAATGGCAAAGTATCAAATTAACCCCGGATGGGAGGATAAATCGCATTTGCAGCTAATAGAAACAGCTGCTACCGAATTGGCTAATATGGGAGTAATTACCGAGGAAACGCTGCACGATGTTAAAGATGCAGTGCAAGAAAGTCGACTTGGTAAGTAATTCAAATGCTACAAATGTATTAAAGAGTTTGGATACTACAAATTATTTATATACATTTGTAGCATTAACACTACGACAATGAATAGACTTGAATTTTGTGATTTGATGGTAAAGGCCAAAGAACGGTCTGGAACAAGAATTTCTGATATAAGTTTTCAAATGCACATGCTGCTCCCCACTCTTAGAAGATTAGAAAAAGGACAGCATAATTTCAATATGAAGAAATGCATTGAATATCTCGATGTGATTAAATCTAAAATTACATTGGGTTCCCAGGAGATTAATACTTATGATGAATTGGTAGAAACCATTGTAAATATAAGGACTAAATCATATAGTCAACGTTCTTTGGCTGAAAAAATAGGAATGTCTTATGTTTCAATAGCTCATGTGGAAAGACATAAGGCTGTTATGAGCGTTGACATGTTCCTATTGATTGCCCAAGCACTTGAACTTGAAATCAATATTGTAACTTATGACTGATTATATTTTAATTCAGCCCATATCCTCGAAGATGTGGCTTAAATCGGCACATACACGTGATGGGCAATATGAGTTACGTTTTGGAGAAAGAGCAATTTCCATGAATCCGGTATATGAAGCGTGGTTTGGAGCATTGTTGTATTCAGGTAGATGTGATGTCGTTTCTCAATCTATCGCTTCTTGTTTACATAATATCGTGCCGTCAGAATTGGAGCTGTGTTTTAGTAAATTCAAACAGGAGCATGTGGTTGAAAAGATAGAATATTCATATAAAGACATACCTCTGTTTGCTGATGCTGAACCGTTTGAATTTAGCTCTCCGTTTCATGCTATTGCTATTACTCTGAATCGGTCTCAAGAAAAAGAATTGCTGGATATAGTGGCTGACACTCGTATTCGAAATCGATTGAGCCGAATGGAAACGTGGTTTCATCAATATCGATTGAGATATGGACTTGACACAAAATTAAAAAGAGATCGCCAGTGTCAAGACATTGAGTTAGCTCTTCAGTTTTGTTATATTCATGGGCTGGACCCAGATGAATTAAAGAAACAGCCGGTGGCTGATTCACCCCCAATCTTATCTTATAAAGAGAGGGGCGTCAATATTATTTTGACAATTGTCGGAGTATTAGTATATATATTGATTGCTGTTTTGGTCATAAGGCTTGGTCAATCAATACATAATATGATAAGTTCTGCAATAATCATGTTATGTGGTGTTGCTATGATAACAGTTCCAGTAGTTTTAATGTTTAAAAGAAAATGATTGAGCTTAAAGACGATGAGATTAAGAAAGTAGCAGAAATCACTGGGGTATCCTATTATGACATTCAGAAATTATATACAATGGGTTTGCTGCATGAATCTAACACATTGGATTATATAGTTAAGCATGATTTTGAGAATATAAGAAAAATGGGGAAATATAGAACTTCTCAAATAGTTCAACGAATATGCATGAAATACCATATATCAAAATATAAGGTGTTAAATGCTATTTATAAGAAGCGAAATTCCTTGTATTATTGCACTCAGTGTGATAAACAAATTCCAAAATCAGAATATGTTCGAAACGATGGATTGTGTGACCATTGTGTAGCTACGTCAATAGATTTATAATTCAAATATTATGAAAACAAAACAAATTGAGGCGTATGACTTTTATAAAAAGTTATATCCAAGTGCTGTTATTTTGTTTCACGTTGGAAGTCATTACGTGGCCCTTCAACAAGATGCAGAATCAATAGCAAAAACGTTATCTATTAATATTGATTGCTCCGATAATTCTATCAGTATATCGGACGATGATTTAAGGTCTTTATCTCGTATTGGTGATTACCATGAAGTAAAGATAATAAGTTATCGTGATAGAGACGGTAATTACGATTATCCGGATGTAAATCAATTAAAAAGAGAACAAGATGAAGATTTTTAATTTATTTACTACTTAATAAAAAGGCTGAATCAATAAACGAAAACAACTCGTTGAGATTCAGCCTTTTTTGTTTGTGATATTACTGAATTTGACTTAACGATAAGTGCTTAATTATCAATATTTTAAGTTAATTAATCAGACTACTTTTTACAAATTATACATTATCTTTGCATTCAAATTGTGCTATTTGATCATTGAAAAAATAAACAACTTCATACAATGAATACTCAAGAACCAATTTCAGAAAAAAGAACTACTCGTGTATATACGAAATTAAAGTTCGTAAAATCAGATGTTAGCGGCGCCACTGTTAGCTTTGTTTCACAAAACCCCAAAACTGGACGGATATGCGGAGTGCGTCAAGATTCTCCATACCCTAAAAAAATATGCATGGTCGACAAGGCAATTGCTGGACAGATTATCATGAACGCTTTGTACGATTGTACCTTGATTCCTATGACGGACAAGAATGGATACGTTGTTATTTCAGCGGAGCCGGTTCAGTTTAAGGCCACTGTAGAAACCACGTATATTAAGAACAACGTATATCTTGTAGAAGTCAAGTTTGGAAACAAAGTTATTAGATTCGACCCTTTTAATGGGAGAAAGGAATCTGTCAAATCATTCCAAGCATGTAAAGCCGTGCTTGAAAAGAGAGTTGACGTAAAAGACATTATCCAGGTGGTCGATGACTTCGAAAAAGCCGCAGAAAAAGTTATGACCTTAATGGAAATGGACAGATTTAGGGGCCGTAAACTATGAGACCGACTAAAGGCATTGCCACTGATGCAGCTCATTCCACAAAAAATTTATTGACCGAATATCAAGGAATTGATTTAGCTACCGGTAAACGTATTTTTTATAAGAACCTGGGAAACCAGACAGTAAATATTGGTGAGTTTTTAGCGGTTGTGGATGCTTCAAAGTATATCATCGAAAATGATTATCAACCACGAATTATCTATACGGACTCGAAAACTGCAATATCCTGGTTTAAAAACAAGTCCACTGCATCCAATAAAGCAAACCATGATGTAAAAAAAGCGGAATTGTTTTTAAGGGTACTGTCGTATGATGTGGATACTATAGAAGTTCGATACTGGGACAACAAAAACTGGGGTGAAACTCCAGCAGATTTTGGAAGAAAATAACAAATTGAAATACACCATCTTAATGCTGATTATTATGACACAATTTCATGATCAAATTACTTTATGTCGATTTATTCTGCGGAGCGGGCGGCACTTCAACTGGTGTTAATTCCGCGAGAATAAATGGAGAATCATGCGCTAAAGTCGTGGCGTGTGTAAATCATGATGCAAATGCAATTGCATCACATGCATCAAATCATCCAGATGCATTACATTTCACTGAAGATATTCGTACTTTAAATCTTGACCCCTTGATAGCACACTTAGAGAAGTGTCGTCAAAAATATCCGGATGCATTGGTTGTATTGTGGGCCAGTCTTGAATGTACCAATTTTAGCAAAGCTAAAGGAGGCCAGCCAAGAGATGCAGACAGCCGCACTTTAGCGGAACACCTGTTTCGATATATCGAGGCAATCAATCCGAGTTATATTCAAATTGAAAACGTAGAAGAGTTTATGAGCTGGGGAGATTTAGATGAGAATGGAAAACCAATAAGCAAAGACAAAGGAAAATCCTATCTCAGATGGGTCTCAAATGTACAGAATTACGGATACAGATACGACTATAGAATCCTAAACGCAGCTGATTACGGTGCACGAACTACACGAAAAAGATTTTTTGGCATATTCGCTAAAGGTTCTTTACCGATTGTTTTTCCTACCCCAACGTATTCTAAAAATCCGTCAAAGGATAAAAAGAAATGGAAGCCTGTTAAGGATGTTCTTGATTTAGAAGATGTAGGGAAAAGTATTTTTGGGCGTAAAAAGCCACTTGTAGATGCAACATTGAACCGCATTTATGCCGGGCTAATAAAATTTATAGCCGGAGGTAAAGACGCTTTCTTAGTCAAATACAATTCCATGAACAAGAACGGCAAGTACATTGCTCCAAGTTTAGAAGAACCATGTCCTACGGTAGCTACTCAAAACCGCTTGGGTATTGCTCATGTGAATTTTCTATCCAAGGCTTATGGCGGAGACCCGGATAGCAAAAATGTGAGCATAGAATGTCCAGCTGGAACAATCACAACAAAAGACCATCATACTTTTATTTCCGTCCATTATGGTAAAGGGTATGTTCGGGAAATAAACGAACCATCGCCGACTTTGACAACCAAAGACAGGTGTGCTTTGGTTAATTCAGTATTTGTTGATGCCCAATTCGGTACTGGAGTAGCGCAATCGGTTGAATCCCCAATTGGAGCTGTTACGACGGTGCCAAAGTATAACCTGGTAACAGCTGAACCATGGATTATGAATACTTCTTTCCAGAATGTCGGAAGCTCCATCAATGTTCCGGCTCAGACAATTACGGCAAATAGGAAACAGCATTATTTAATGAACCCTCAATTTAAATCTCCTGGAGGCTCCATTGATAATCCATGCTTTGCTATTATTGCCAGAATGGACAAGCGTCCCCCATATTTAATTGAAACAACGTCTGATTCGGAATTGCCGGATTTTATTGTACCAGCTGATAACGGGCTTTCGTATGTCATTTATAATGATGATACAGAGCCTATGAAGAAAATCAAAGAGTTTATGTCGTTGTATGGAATTGTCGATATAAAAATGAGGATGCTCAATATAACGGAATTAAAGAAAATCATGGGGTTCCCAGAAAACTACGTCTTAGTTGGCACCAAAGCAGAACAAAAGAAATTTATTGGTAATGCTGTAGAAGTCAATATGGCCAAGGTATTATGTGAATCTCTTTGTCAAAAATTAGCTTGATATGGAAGATGAGTATGAAAAAATCAAGCAAACGTTGCAAGACCAGCTCTGTGAAACTTGCCCTTATATGCTGGGGCAGGTTTCACTCCCAAACGGGATGTCATGTGACGGGCAGTATTGCGATGAAGCGGTAGAGAATTATATTAATCAAAATGAAGATGAAAATGGATAAATGGCTGTATTACGCATTCCAGCTTTCAGAAAGCAGCAAAAGACAATTGCATGAATATGTTTCTACTCAATTGTCGGAACAATTGCAGTGGATGGATAAAATATATTTGGACCATTGCACTTTGCTGCATCGGTCTCAATACAATAATGAAAGAGCTGTTCTTATCAAGAAACGTCTGGACTTGTTACTGCGTACTGGAAAACCAGATTTACCCTTCAAGTCAATAAGGTTGGTGTTTCATATCAGGCTATGGCATTTAAGCTGGTGGAATCTTCGTTTCTTTCTTATGTGTGTTTCAATCAGATACCTCATATCACGATAGGAACTACGTATCGTGGAAAGCCAGTGGACAGCAACCAAATAACAGATTGGTTCGACATGGGGTGTACAATTGGAGTAGAAGTGGAACTAAAAATATTTTAACATGAACAAAGATGAAATTATACAAAAAATAGATTTAATCAAGAGTGCTATATCACCACTGAATGAATCGTCAGAATATGCTCATATCGCACAGTATGTTTCGATTGAACTGGAGCATGTCAGAAAAGGAATTGCCATGTCCAGCTTTACTTCTGGAACAGACTTAACTGGAATGACGTTTGGAAGTCTTACTGTAATAGGCACTTGTGGCAAAAAGCCTTACAGCAGCAACGGCGGTTATATTTATAAATGGAAATGCTTATGTACTTGTGGAAATGTAGTGGAAAGAGATACATATCAGTTGACCAGATATAAAGGCAAAATCGCTCAAATGTGCCCGTCTTGCAGGACTAAATATATTCGCACAACTCATGGTCAAAGTCATTCCAAATTGTATGGGATATGGACACGAATGAAACAAGTGTGTTATGATGAAAAATCACCAGGGTATGCGTATTGTGGTGCAAAAGGTATTAATGTTTGCGATGAGTGGGTTCTGGATTATGTTAATTTCATGAATTGGGCTATCAATAATGGCGCAACTGATACTTCTAAATTAAAGCGTAAGGACACCACAAAAGACTTCTCTCCAGAAAATTGCTATTTTACCGAAGGACGTCAAATTACAATTAATGGAGAAACCCATAATTTAAATGAATGGTGTAGAATATATAATGTGCATTATTCCACCATACAAGCTCGATTAAAACGAGGTGTCTCTCATGATATGCTGTTTTCAGATATTTCTAATCTTCAAAAGGCGAAATAACGCTTTATTATGAACTTATTGGAGGGCTGATCATGTTAAAAAAGAATCTTTTTTCTGTCATATTTAAAGTCGATAACGTGGAATTACGAGAAGAATATCAGCTTGCATATAGAACAGAAGAAGAATATACGGAACATTCTACTCTATATCAACAAGCTAAAGCTGCAATATCTAAAGATTTAAAAATAAGACGTTGTTGCATTGATATACTCAAGATAATGAAGATACACAATGATTTAATAGTAGAGGAATAAATATGGTACCAATATCAAATTATGAACAAGTAAAAGAATTGAAGGTGGATGAGCCTTTAATCGAGTGTTTTGCTGGAACGGTGAACTATTATCGGTTTCTTTGTTTTCATCCAAGAAATCAGAAATATGTTATTCTTCTCAACCGTTGTGAAGAACCCGTTCGTTTTTACTATCAGAATATTATTGATAGGTTCTATAGAAATTATTCATCCAAAGACATTATCACATATCGAAGAGACTTTTATACGCAGAAAATAAACGAATTAAATCAAGCGTTATCAGAGTTTGAAAATAAAAGATGAGCAAGAAAGAAGAATTAGCCAAAGAATTTGCCTCTGAAGGTAGGACCTCCAGTTTGCAATTGTTAAGGGAGACGTCTTTTATAAAAGGATGGGACGCTTGTATGGAGTATCTTAGTTCCGTATCGTTTAATGTCGTGCTTAATGAACTTGTAAAATATTCTAAGACAGAACATTTCAAACAGACTAAAAATAATGGATGAGAAAGGTGCAATTATAGAGATTGATACGGTTTTGGAGTATCGTAATGGAAAGGTATACATTAAAAAGATGAACACTAACGAAATGCCTGCAAATTTGACTTTTGAGCTTATAGCAGCGTTGAATAAAACTATTGTAGAATATTATCAAACACATAAACCATGAAAAGTAAAGAAGATTATGTTTCTCTTGAAGTCGCTGAAGCTCTTGAGAAAAAGGGTTGCAATCTGTCGTCTGAAAAGTGCTATATAGGAGGCAGATTTACTGATTCTGAATTTGCTGAAGAGGCAGATGATGTAGTGGTGTCCGCTCCGTCTTTGTATGATGTACAAAAATGGCTGCGCGTCCAGCACAACATTCATGTGAATGCAGATTATGAGGTGTATAAGGAAAAATGGTTTTTCTCATTGTGCGTGTTGGACTCTAATCGGATCTTCCAGTTTGAAGATATGTCAGAGAGCATTTATGATTCTTATGAATCAGCTTTAAATGCTGGAGAATTAGATGTGTTAGATTTAATTCAAGATGAAAATGTGGACTGAAAAGGAACTATCTGTTGTCATTCCAAAAGGGACAAAAATATCTGGTATTAAAATGACACCTGATAAGCCTGTTGCTTATTTGGTCCATGAGGCCACGAGAACAAACATCTCTGTATACAAGCCTATCAATGTCTTTCAGAGATGTATGATACGAATATGTTTTGGACTTAGATATGTAAAAGTTTGATTATGACAAAGGAAGAATATCAGCAAAAAATAGATGAAAAGCGTGCTCTGATTGATGAAATCAACAATCAGATTGATGAATTAGAAAAAGAGTATTGCATTGAGCACTCCCCATTAAAAATTGGAGATAAAATTAAGCTGAACGATAAAGAAGGGTATATTACGGATATACAAATGAGTGCAATTATAGGCTTTTTCGAGTATAAATGGAAGCCAATTAATGCTAAGGGGAAACCTGGGTATGAACGTAAAATTTGGTCTTTTGATGTTCATAAAATCATAAAAGTGTGACACTATGGCTTTATTTGATATACATCCTCTTGATTTTGTAAAAACAAAACCATTTTCAGAGTCTCAGTGTGTCCTTACTATGTCAGAGAATCGGGCTTCGTGGAATTTGGGTGAACGGACCGTTGTATCTGAGCAAATTGGTCTTGTTACTGAAATTACTAACGATGGGAGACTTTCAGTTGTCTGGATTGGCCCTAACCAAGATTTGTTGAAAAACGCATGGTGGGAGCAAAATGAGTTAAAAAAAGTAGATTCATTGCCTCGTTTATTGGCACGTCAAATGGCAAATCCTTTTGGCAACGGTAATCAAGAGGTAGATAAATATTTCAAATAATTAGATGGGAAAAGCGAAAAACCATAAATGTGAAAAAGAAATTATAATACAGATTATTAAACAGTAAGCGTTATGGAAAATAATCAGAAACCAGTGGATTTACATGTTGGAAGTAAAGTTGAGCATATCAACAAGGAAAGTCACAGCGGTTATCCACATGATAAACAGTATTTTATAACTGGATTTTGTCGTCTCAAAAACCCAACTACACGTGAATGGGTTGATGGGGTTTGTTATTGCGATGGCGAACAAGTCTTTGTGCGTGAAAAAATTGATTTCTACAATCATTTCAAAAATGTGCAATGAGACGGATTCTATATTTTGGAACAATGCCCGGTCGAGCTGGGCATTGGCCATACGCATACGGCACTTTTTCTCCGGATGAAATAGACAAATTTAACCAGCTCGATATTCTGTATCAGTTTACAGACCGCTGTAAATTTTTCCATTTTCAGATGGGAGATACGAGCTATTTCGGATTTGGCGTCCCGTACAGCCCAGACGATAAGCGTGCTGGATGTAAGACTTTGGTGCTTATAGAAAATGGCACAAAAGAAGATATAGTTGAGGTTCTTAAATCGAACCATGATATTGGTAAGCAGTTCAAGAAAGTATTTATAGAACACCAATATACATCTGAAGAGTTGAATGCCTGGTTTGATGGCATGATTTTGTGATATTTATGGATTTAATAGAATTAAAAAAAAGACAAGAATGGAATCTAAATCAAAAAATAGACCATAGTTTAGGGGTAATTGACCAATTTATTTCTCGTTTAGAAGGAAAAGTATATGTGAGCTTTAGTGGGGGAAAAGACAGTACCGTATTGTTAGATTTATGTAGAATAATAAATCCTAACATTAAAGCTGTCTTTTGTAACACAGGAAATGAATATCCTGATATTGTTAGATTTGTTCGCGAACTAAAAAGCACACCAGGATATAATATTGAAATAATCACGCCTAAAATTAAGCCGGTAGAGGTTTTTGAAAATTATGGATTTCCATTAATAAGTAAAGAAACTTCAAGGTGTATATATGATGTTAAGTTTTCTAAAAGTGAAAAATTAATTAATCATAGACTTTATGGAGAAGGAGGGAAAACTAAAGGGAAATTACCTATTAAATGGAGGTTTTTAGTTAACGAGGAATTTAAAATATCTGATTTTTGTTGCAAAAAATTAAAAAAAGACCCTTTTCGAAAATATGAAAGATTGACTGGGTTGTCTCCGATTTTAGGCATTATGGCTTCTGAATCCATTTTGAGACAATCCACCTACATACGTAGGGGGGGTGTAACGTATTTGGAGATGGAACTAAAGCAAGTCAATCATTGCCACTCTCTATTTGGATGGAGAACGATATTTGGGAATATATCAATAGCAGAAATTTAAAAATATCAGATATATATCATAAGGGTGCGCAAAGAACCGGATGTATGTTTTGCGGATACGGATGTCAGTTGAAAAATGACAACAGATTAAAAATATGCTATGAAATGTATCCTAAAATATATAATATGTTTATGAATTACTCAAATAATGGAATAAAATATAGAGAAGCGTTGTCCAAAGTATTGGCCATTAACGGTCTGAGCCTTCCAGATGAATTATATACACAAGAAAAATAAGAGCCATGGATTTCAAATCAACAATAGCAACATCAATGCCCCAGTCAAAACGATTGCTTGACTTAGGGCTAAAACCTGAAACTGCTGATATGGTTTACCACCATTCAAATAGTATAGTTAAGCAACTGGAATGGGAGCTTGAAACTAAGCCGCCTACTTTAAGAGGTAAATTTTGGACCCCAGAAAGGATTGCAAAATTAAAGAGTTCCCTTCATAAACATCCAGATGGCACCCCGATGACAGGGGAGGAAATTTTTGATTCTATCTGGGGACAGGATGTTCCGGCATGGAGCGTAGGTAGACTGTTTGAATTAATGCCTGACCAAATTTCTTGTTTAAAAGAAGTTGAAGTTAACCAATGGCAGTTAAGTTTTCCAAAACATGAACACAAATCTATTAATGACGGAAAGGAAATTTATGGTGTGTTTGTAGTTAGAGAACAAGAGTTAATTGAAGCATGTGTAGAAATGCTGGAATGGCTCACCCAGAATAATTATTTGAACAAAGAACTTCTTAAAATATAAAGTTATGAAAAAGTATATTGGAACTAAAACAGTGAGTGCCGCACCAGCGTGGCGTATTGATGGAAAAGTGTATCTTAAAGATGGCTCAGTGCCGGTACCGCGGTCAATGAATCGTGAGGATGGATACAAGGTTGTTTATGAGGACGGCTATGAAAGCTGGTCCCCGAAAGATGTCTTTGAGAAAGCGTATAAGGTTGCTGAAACTTTTCTCGACCGTTTGCATATAGAACTTAAAGACCTATATGCAAAAATGGACAATCTCACTCCATTTATTGAATCTGGAAAGATTGATGAGGTGATTACTGATAAATACCAAAATCATTTGCTACGCTTACAGCACAGACTAATGAGTCGCTACATTAATGTATTGGAATGTCGTATCGGAAGAGTGGATGGAGCACCCGAATGCCAGCTACATCAGATGACATTCGGTGATGCCATTGAAATCCTTAAACAAGGTGGTATTGTACGAAGAAAATTATGGAATGGTACAGGACAGTGCATTATTAAACAAGTTCCAGCATATATCACTGAAGTTACTATTCCACACATGCAGTCTTTACCACAACAAGCAAAAGATTTGATTTTGCGAGACGCCAAGTGTATTGATTATGCATCCCAGTGTTTGATGTATAATGCCAAATCAGGCCGGGCAGATTCATGGGTGCCTTCTATTGCAGATATATTTGCAGTTGATTGGGAGGTTGTTTTATAATTTATGTAATTATATCATCATATATTCAAACACCAAAAAGCCAATTACATATTTAATGTATAAAGCTACGAAAACAAATATTGCAGTCTATAGACTAATCAATATCTTTCAAAGATACATGATGAAAATATGTTTTAGACTCAGATATGTTAAGATTACTTCACATTGTTAATTTATTGCCCCTTCTGATAAAATTGGAAGGGGCTTAATTCTATCGATATGATTATCAATATTACGCAGCATTGTTCACTACGTTGTCCTCATTGTATGCAAAATGCAGGGCCGGAACGCAATGAAATGATGACAAAAGAGACTTTTGAAAAATCCATACAATTTGCTAAAAATATAGGTTCACGGGTCATCATGATTTCAGGAGGTGAGCCAACAACGCATCCAATGTTTCTTGATTTTTTGAAGATATTAAAGCATCAAAGTTTTTTGTCAATAGTGGTGTTATCTAACGGAACTTTTATTAAAGACCATAAATTTACTGAACAATTTGCAGAGATAGTACAGTATGATTCGCGGTTTTCTTTGCAAATTTCATCTTTTAAGGGTCTATATGCAAATTATGGTGATGTGCATAAGCCTGGGTTGAAAGCACTGAGAATGTTTGGAAAAAGAGTTGTAGTATGCGACACTCCAGATGATATACACATGCAACCATTGGGGCGAGCATGCAGTGGTCCATGGTATGAAGAAGCTAAGCGAGTAAATAGCTTTCCTTCATGTACTAATTCGTGTCTCATATTGGCACAAAGCGAAGAATTGCCAATTGGAGCGTTAATGGAGTTACAGCGGCGATTCTGTTTGCCTATGGTCAGCTGGAATGGAAGCATTCGCTTGGGGGAATCAGAACAATGTAAAGTTGTTGCTCATGTTACTGAATCTTTGGAAACGATAAATCAGAAGTTATTTGCATTTCGTCCTTGCGGCTGTTGCGATTCGTTTAAATGGCATTTTTTAAAACCTCATACAACACAAGAAAAATTAGTGTCACAAATATTATGGCCTGATAATAAATGAATTGAATACGAGGAACGATCAATTCATTTGACAATAATTGAAAAGAAGTAGATAAATATTTATAAACAAATAGTATGGAATTTATTAATAATATTGCCACCACTTACGAACAATCACAACGGTTGCTTGCGTTGGGAATAAAGCCAGGTACAGCAGATATGTATCTTGAAAAAAGTCAATTGCCTGAAGCTGGAGATTACTATCTTCATTCGTTAACGCGAGATATTGATTCAGAACATTGGTTTGCCGCGCGTATGAATCATGATATAATTCCGGCATGGAGTCTTTCGCGTCTCATTGAAATGCTTCCAGTAGAAGTGCCAGACCCAAAGCCTGGATTTGAGCCGCATCATCCAGAATTAATTAAGCATGAATTGGGGTATAATCTTTCGATCAGAAGAAGTACCGCAGATTGTTTAGTAGGTACACACATAGAAGATAACCCAATAGAATGTTGCGTATCAATGATTCATTGGTTGGTAAAGCATAAGCATTTTAACAATAAATTTTTAAAGTGATGGCAATACAATATGTACCTCAATGGGAAGATGAGTTGAATTACTGGAAATTGGAATACTTGAAGGGTTTTGTTTATTCAGTTGATAAAGTCTATGAATCTCCTGAATTTGTTCAAAATGACCCAGTGCAGTTTCCAAGAAAATACTCTGGTGTTCAAGCTGAGATAAGTGGTTTTATTACTTCTTGGATTTCTTTTGGAAACCGCAATGTGATAATCAAAACAGCGGAGCAGTTAGACCAAGAGTTTTGTGGTAATCCTTATCAGTGGGTGATGCGCGGAAAATACAGCAAATACGCCGGCAATCATCGTAAGATGTATCGTTTTCTCTCTTATCATGATTTATATCTCTTGGGAGAGCGTTTAAGAAGGCTTTATAGCGATTATAATAGTATGGAAGATATGATAATCGCTCAAGGTTTAGAAAGTCCCGTACAAGCGATTACAGACTATTTTAAAGGCGTTAATGGTATTCCAGATTACAGCAAAGGGTCTGCTTGCAAGAGAATATGTATGTTTTTAAGATGGATGGTCAGACGAAATAGCCCTGTAGATATGGGTCTCTGGATGAAATTGGACCCGAAATGCTTGATTATTCCTCTTGATACGCATGTACACAGAATAGCGGTTAAGTGGTGGTTTACCAGCCGTAAACGCGCTGATATGAAAGCAGCCGTTGAAATTACACAATTTTTCAAACTTATGTTTCCAGACGATCCAGTGAAGGGAGATTTTTTGTTGTTCGGATACGGTATTGAACATAAGAACGAGAGGTAATTTAAATAATAAATTTAATGGGGATTTAACCCATTTGGTTGCTTGATAGTCTATTCATATATGAATAACTTATCAACATCGCGGAATAGAGCAGAGGTTAGCTCGTCAGGCTCATTACCTGAAGGTCTCCGGTTCGAATCCGGATTCCGCAACTAACGCTTTTAATAATAGCCCCACCAAAGTAGAGGCTCTTCTTTGTTTTACCGACTGGACGGTTCACCACGTCCAGTATTGGAAGGTTGGCTGAGTGGCCGAAAGCACTTCATTGCTAACGAAGCAAACCTGATGGTTTCGGGGGTTCGAATCCCTCACCTTCCGCAAAATGTTTTATGGGTAATGAAGATAATAGAAAACTCACTTATCCCATTCAAGGGATTTCTGGCAATAAACATATTTGGTGTTATATTCATCAGGAAAGGAGGTGTTCTAAATGAGGTTGTACTTAACCACGAACAGATTCATACAGCCCAAATGAAAGAATTGGGGTATGTGGGTTTCTATATTCTGTATCTTATAGAATGGATAATTCGATTGTTCATCAATAAGAATGCCTACAAAAGCATTTCATTTGAAAAGAGGCATACGAAAACGAACGTAATTTAGATTATTTGTCAAACCGACGTCATTACGCTCAGTGGGCTTAACATCAAATGTCCGGTAATAGTTTATGTTATATATATTTAGGTTTAGTCATTTCTTACGTGGTGGGTCGCATTTGCGGCCCATTTTTATTATACATGTTTATTAATCAATAAATTAGAACGCAATGAAACAGAAAATTATCGATTTCTTCAAATTCAAATGGTTTGTTGAAAGTAACCGCCCATATCATTTTGCCGTATTGTTTGTGGTGGGCCTGGTTGCAAGTTTTGATGCAGTGGTTGGAATCTCAGGTGCCATCGAGATGAAAGACTGGATGTGGAATGGGAAAAAGGGCGGCATTTTCGGATGGGTGAAAGGTAATGGCTTTGATTGGATAGATTTTGCCGTTTCAGTGCTTGGAGGAATTGCAGGACGATTGGTAAGAATGGCAATTTTATAATCAGATGTTTCACAAGCCCCAGCTTAAAATATTAGGCCGGGGCTTGTTTTATCGAGTGTACATATCTTTGGTGTCTATATATTAGGCACTTACATTTATATTAAGTGTAATTTTTAACGATACGTTACATAAATTGTTGGCATTTTATTGCTTATATAGCACACAGATATAGATTTTTTATTATATATTTGTACAGAATCTGAGAGAAGATTGAGTAATCGAGTGTACCATAATAGTACATTGCATATTTTTTGATTACGACTAAAGTATTGATAACTAATAATTTATAGAAGAGATATTGCGGTGTCCCGTACGCACCGCTTAAACGTCCTTAATTCCTTAAGAATTAAGGACGTTTTTATTTTTTATCCCTTGAAAAGGACTATTATATTGAACTCATTTAATTGGCTTGGTGGGAAAACATTTATAAAACAGATTACTTCTGTTTGAAAATAAAAAATCCCCATAATTTATGGGGATAGAAAGAGATTCTTTTTTGGAGTATATCGTTTGTTTCTTGCAATGTTATAAGCAATATTCTTATATAGAAGTATATATGAGATTATTGTTTCTGGAAAAATGTGGTCCATAAATCTGGGCGGTCTGTGATAATCCCGTCCACAGGACAAGCTTTCCAGTTGTTGGGTTCCTCCAGTGTCCATATTTTTACTTCTTTACCTTGTGCATGGATTTTCTTTAGTAATGCAGGAGTTATTGCTCGATAATGAAAATTGAAAGAAGAGATATAATGGTATTTTTTAAAGCTGAAATAGGTAAATGTACCGTCAAAAATGACAGGAATCCATTGAAGTTTAAAAATAACCAGCTTCTCTAGTCGCACGGTATGGTCTAATGCGTGCAGTGTTTCTAGTACACTGTCATTGAATGATTGCACTATAATCCATTGGGATGCATGATGTGCCTTGATAGATTCCAAAAGTTTTTGCTCGATGCCTTGATAAAGGTTGTTTGTTCTTTTTATTTCTATTAGGAGGCGGCACCTTCCGTTTATCAGTTTGAGAACTTCATCTAAGGTAGGAATCTTTTCATCTGTTTCCTTTCCGTTTTTATCTACAATATGGAATTTACGAATTTCATTTAATGTCATTTTAGCTATTTTCCCTGTTCCGGTAGTAGTACGGTCTATCGTCTGGTCATGACAAACAACCAATTCCCCGTCTTTAGTCAGATGGATGTCAATCTCTATCATGTCAGCTCCGGTTTGAATACCTTTCTCGATACACTGCAGACTATTTTCTGGTGCCATTCCGGCTCCTCCTCGATGTCCTACGATTAGCATTTTATGATTTTCCGTTGGGAGATTTTCTTTATCAGCAAAAAAATTCACGATATAAGGCATGGCTGTGTAAATTATTAGAAAAAACAGTATTATGGATATAACGTAGATATATTTTTTCATAATTCAAAGTTTTAGTTTAAATAGATGCTTTAGTAAGATGCGTACTACTTGATCATACCATGAAAAGCAATTCGGTGCGTTAATGGAGGTACACATAGCTTCGTATGCAAAATTATCAATTGCTTCTTCAAAAAGCAATCCCCATGTAAGGAATTTGCCGAATTTGTGGGTAAATAAGTCAGATAGGGTTTCTCCACTGGGATTATAGCTCAAAATCTCTTCTCTATACGTAGGGATTCCAGGAAAGTTTAACCCTATAAGTTCTTTTTTGATGAAAGTATCGGTTTCTGTTTGATAATAATTTTTAGCAGTACTCAATACATTGCCTACCACTTTGGTTAGATTATATTGGTATAACCCGTTCCTCTGCGTGGTTTTCTCATCAATTTCCTTTACTTTTTCAGGTGTATCATATTGTATAAGTATATATTTTAGTAACTCCATTGCAGTATGGATGTAGCCAAAATCTGTGATAAGCTCAGAAATGTTTTCGATGAGATGAATGAGCAGTTCTTTGTCTTTTTCACGAATGGCTATGTCTATAAGTTCATAAAACATTGGAACACATTTGCTGTCTCCTTCGTGGATGGTCCCATCTCCGCCATTGGCACAATACACCACACAGTACCACGTCATCACATTACGTTTGTATAATCCGTTCGGATTGGCTTTGTGACTGTTGGGGGCTTTGAATAATCCTTTGCAGCGCAAAGTCCATAGTTTACTTTCCCGTGTGTAAATTTCGGTTAGCTCCTGAAGGTCCTCTTTGGTGTACAAAGCAATCTGGAAAAGTACATAAAGCATTGACATTTGCGAATAATCAAACCATTCAGATTGCCGGTATTCATCAGTAAAGAATTTTTCGACACATGGCTTTATGTTTTGCCACTTGCAGACTCCCATGATGACAAGAATTCTTTCTAGTGTGAAGTAGGTAAAACTGTCTCCTGTTTTATAGGCAGACAGTATGTAGGGATAAAAAAGTTTGAACCGTTCTTCCTCTTTCAGACAGGCAGGCGAGTTCTTGCATTCATGATATTTGCTGTGGTGCCATACAAAGCTCATCGCTTCTTTTATACATTCGCGTGTCCATTTCCCTTGTTGGCAAGGGGAGAGAAATTCTGGTTTGTTCCAGAATCCCTGGTATTCTATCGCATTGTTTACATAAACGGCTTGGAACGTAATTTGTTTGCGCATTAATATTTGTAACACGGGCATAAATATGCGAAGCAAATAGAAATTTAAAGTGAAATACCCTGCCATACATTCTATTTCTTGCAGCATATTCTTTACGATTACCCCGTCTTTTTGCCTTTTTACAAGTTCGTCTATCATCAGTAGTGTACCTAGTCGCGTAGCCGTTTCAAAGAATATGAAAGAGCGTTTCCGTGTGTGCTTCCTGCTCATGTTGAATAGTAGTGGACGCGATTTAACGAGACGGAACATTTGAAGGATGATGCTTTCACACAGGTTTCTTTTCAAGGGAGTATAATCCAACGTATGTGTTTTGTTTGATAAGTAGTAAGTGTACATACAAGCATCGTTCCGTACATCATGTATCGGATCTAGCATTAATCTCCATAAAAACTTCAGGGCATCATTCTTGTAAAGATTCTCATTAAAATAATCGGTCAGTAGAATTCCATTTATTGTGCTGACAGAGGCTAGTTTGCGCAGTCTGATGACTGGAGCCAGTTTTTGGGAGAGTAGTTTATAGTTTGCGATAACTTCTTCATTGGCTTGATTCGATTCTATTTTTTTGTTGATGGAATTTAACTGCGAAATGAGCTCGTTGCCATTGGCTATCTTTTCAGACAGCATTTTGTCAATCAGGCGGAAAAGCTCATTTTCGTAATTCTCCCTAATTAACATATTCATAACCTCGGTCAGAAGCTGCATTACGATGTAATTGTCGCCATGAAGGGCTGTAAGTTCTAATAAAGTGGAGTAATTTTGAGTTTCCAGACAATCGATGACCAGGGCGTTTCTTATTGTACCGATGAATACGACGTTTACCGTTGCTTGGTCAAGGGCCTCTAAATACGCTTCTGCCGGAATGGGTTTTGATTTTTCCATCCCCTTTTTACGCTGGAACTTGATAAACGAACGTGCCATGATAAACTCAAAGAACCGTTCGTAAACAAATGTGATTTCATTCACAGGGCTGTTGTCAATGATTCGTTCTGTTTCTCGTAGAATGGGACGCTCGGCTTTATTTAGCAATTCGGCATAAGCAATGCTGATACCATCTTTTTTATAAATTTTTCTAGAGAGGTCGTATAACGCTGAGTCTGTTTCATGGTAGGCTTCTTTAAGGCTTTCTGTAGAGATTGTACTGACAGGAAATCCTTTCATGTATTTATTTAGCAGGTAATCGCCTATACATGAGATAATATCGTATTGCAGGTTTCCTGCATACGAATTTTTTATGTCACACAGCATTTTGTTGAATAGTGAAAGGGAGGTATAGTCTATTGCGCTTTCAGATAAAGATTTTCCCAGATAGTTACTACTTGCAAATTTCAAGATCAGCGGGTCTTTTAAGCGAATCAGTATTTTTTTGTCAATGTACTCATATGATGTCGTCATTTGATAGAGACGCTGATAAATATGGTACGCTTGTTTTATTTCCGTATCTGTAAAGTTTCTGATAGCTAAATCCTCTTCATCACCGGCATGATAAATATAGGTTGCATCTGTGGTACAATGTCTTTGAATGAGATTTTTCCAGGTATAAAACCGGCATGTGAACAAGACTTTAAACCGGGGGAATTTTTCCTGTACAAGCAGTTGTCTGATAGATCTGTATAGATGTAGTGGTCCTTCTTCCTGTCCATCGCTATCGTAATAGTGCAGACATTCATTTATGGCATCGAAGAAAAAATATACATAGGCTTTATTTTGTTCTGCCTTTTCGTGTAATGATGTCAGTAAACGTGCTATAGGTTTCTTGTAGTTATAACCGAACAGCGCCTTGATTTTCTGCTCCAGTGTGTAATTGCTGAAATCTGCTCCATTGAATATCAGGACGGCTTTTTTCTGTTCCAGTAATTTCTCAGTCCAATAGCATAGCTGACTGGTCTTTCCTTGTCCGGCTTCGCCTAGCAATGGGAAAAGAGTTTTGTCGCTTTCCCAGAATTGATAGAGAGTAGATGTAAGTCGTTCACGGTCGACGAACAACTCCTGATTGTACTTCTTTTCTTTGTAGATTCGCTTCATGAAGCCCATGGACTCCTTGGTCATACAGGTTTTCAGTTCCTCCCAGTTTAATTCTTTGGAAATATCAAATGAAGGAATTATATTTTGGAAGCAAGTGTCAATTTCCTCATTTAACGCATCACTGATGAAAGTAATGGCATTCTCATTCGAAGAGATGTAGGAGGCATTTTCATCCTTTAACGACTGGAATACATATACATGTCTTTGAGGGTTCAGGAATATTAACGGAAATAAGTCGGTAATTTCAGCCTGGTCATTAGGGCCTTCCCGATATACGTAATAATGTAAAGGCGATGGAGAATGCAGGTGTTGAGGCACAGACGGAAGTACTTTTGTTTCGATACTTTTTAAGTTCCATGCAGTGCCGGTTTCATCAATGGCATAAAATTGGTAATCAGAGAGAGCCGACAAACCATTCAGCATTTTCATTACTCGTTCCTCTAAAGTGTATAGTACTCCTCTATAGATTTCTTCGGAAAGTGTGGTGCTATGTCCCTTGTATTCATTCCTTATTTGCACAATGCTTGCTTCTTTCTTTCCTCCTAGAAGAATATTTCCGTGTTTTGAGCAGACATGCATTCGCATGGACTTGACAAAAGGATGTTCCGGGAGTTCTATGGAAGCTGTTGTCAGTAGTGGAATAAAGAGGTCATTAACCCAGTCGCCGAATGACAGCGGACGTTTATTGTCTATTTTATTTACAACGGAACACAGTACTTTGTGTGTGGTGTTGTTTATCGTTTTTTGCTTTAAAATGAAGAATAGAAGAATCGAAGCATATTGGACTGAGATTTCGAAAAAATCTAATACATGGTTCATCGCTGCTCCGTATTGTTCTGTTTTTATTTTCTGGGTAGCCTGATAAATAGGGAAGGAAAGAGTATAAGGAAGATTCTCAATATGCTGTGACAAAAGTCGGGAATATTGTTCGGAGATTTCCAGAGAATAATCTTGTAGGAAGATGTATTTTGCCATAAGTAATAGATTTAGTGGGACGAATAACCGAAAATACATTAAAAATTTCGTAATCACAAATAAAGGTTTATTTTTGTAGAAAAAATAGCTATGAAAGACTATAAACATGTGGCATTCTTGTGTGGATATTTTAATCTTCCGGAGCAATACGGCCAGACACCTTTTTTGACTGAAGGTTGGAAAGAAATAGTGTATGACGACGGGATGATAGAGGAATATAAGAAATTCTTTTATCATGAGTTGGTAGAGTTTTGTATGAGAGGCAGTTGTTCCGGATGTGTTCATAGCTATCGCTACGATATACAGCAACCGGTAACTCTTTCGTTAGGAGAGGGTGAGAGTCCGTATAGTTTTTTCCTGAAGAATGTAACGGTTTATATCATGCCTTATGCTATGCTGATGTATTCCATAGAAATTGAACAGGAAACGGATGATTTAAATCAGATAACAAGTGTAATGTCTGTGTTGCGGTCGGTAATGTACTACGACAAAGTGAAGCATGGGGCATTTATTGATGCTGCAATCAACCCCATTATGGATTTGTACCGGTGGTTTCATAAAACAGAAAACGTAAGCTTTAATCAGCTGATAGAAAACGGCAATAAGCTGAAAGTCTTTCAAGTGGTCAATTCTGTAAGTGCTGTGTCACTTGATGAAGTGGAAAAAGATGTGCTGCTCTTCGAGTTAGGTACATTGTCCAGGGTGGGTTCTTATGCAAAACATGAGGACAACGGCATTTCTCCCTCTTATTTGGAAGAAGTATTGCATAAAAGCAAGATTTCGTTTTATAATAATTGGAGTGCCTTGAGTTTAATGGATACGTTTACCATTTTATCGTTTAAGGCACCTGGCTGGTTGTTGAATAACTGGACTGATACATACTTCAGATTGATATACATACATAGTTTGTTCTTGAAATTTTATCTTTTCAGGTTGAACATTCGTTTCCGTAAGAATTTAAGCGATATATCTCAGCTGGAAGATGAATTAGTATCGTTTGAGAGTGCATATTGTTTTCACAAGATATCTTATAATTTTTTACCTCTTGCAATTTACAAATCAATCGACTCAGGACTTGAAATTAGTGAGGAACGGAGTCAGCTGTATCATTTAATTGATGTGGAAAACCAGAGGCGGGAAAAAAGGAATGACAGGAAGGTGAATCGTTTCTTGATTTTTCTGACGTTGCTGACCATGCTTTCTACTTTATGGGATTCTAGCTGCTTGTTTAATGAACTCTATCCGTATACGGAGTATGTAGGGTCGACTATCGCAGGCTATAAAATTGTAGTTTCCGCATTATCGTTGGTCATAATTGTGGCCATTATTGTTATTTTCAATAAAAGAAAATAATTGCTTATCCGTTTTTGGGTAAATTATCTTTCCTTTTCTACGTTTCCCGTGGCAGAACCTTACGTTCCTCTTACGGGAAACGTAGGTTTCCGGCTGGAGAGCCGTATGGTTTCTGGAAAGGATACATAGAAATCTTCTGTTCGTATTTCTTTATATACGCTTGCGTTTCTGCAATGTGATAGAATAGTTTTGAAAATGTATTTCTTGTTCAATATAATTAACCATTTGAATACTTATTGTTTACGATAATTTCGTAGATTTGCGAAAAGTTCGTAGAAAAACTCGTTTGATATGGAAAAGCTAACTTATCAGGAAGAAGAAGCCATGCGCTTTATTTGGAACTTGGGACCGTGTTTTGTGAAGGATGTGGTGGTATGCTATGCTGAACCTAAACCGCCTTATACCACGGTGGCCTCCATTATCAACAACCTGAAGCGGAAGGGATACCTGCAGGCAGAAAGGTTTGGTAATACTTACCGGTATACTCCTTTGGTGGCTCAGGAAGAATATACCAGCAAGTCTGTGGGCAACATTGTGCGCAATTATTTTGCCAATTCTTATAAGGAGATGGTTTCGTTCTTTGCCAAGGAACAGAAGATTTCCAAGGAAGACCTGAATGAGATTATCAACCTGATTGAAAAACGTGAAGACAAATAAAAACTTATTTCTATGCTATACCTTCTTCAAGTCAATGTCGGATTAATCCTGTTTTATGCGCTCTATAAACTGGTATGCACGCGGGATACCTTCTTTCGTTCCAGAAGATTTATCCTGATAGTGTCACTTGTATTGCCATTCATTCTGCCTTTTATCGACGTGCGTGAATGGCTGGAAAGCCGTGACCGCATGATTATGCTCACTCACTTTGATTACTCTGCGGTGCTGCCGGAGATTGTGGTAGGGAGTGAAGCAGCAGAAACCGGAAACCGTGTATTCGTGCTGTCTGAATGGATAGGCTATCTGTATCTTGCCGGGATAGTGGCATTGCTCGTCCGGCTTGCGATTCAGGCATTCAGTCTGTATCGTCTCATTGTACGTATGCCGGAAAAAGAGATAAACGGTGTCCGCGTAAAATGTTTGAATGACCCTTCCGGACCGTTCTCTTTCTTCGGATGGATTTTCATGAATCCTGCCGCAGTGAAGGAAGACGAAATCAGTGAAATCCTGACGCACGAAATGGCGCACGTAAAGCAGCATCATTCTGTCGATGTACTTCTTGCCGAGATGGTCAGCATCTGCTGCTGGATGAATCCCTTTGCCTGGCTGCTGAAACGCGAGGTCAGACTCAACTTAGAGTTCTTGGCCGACAGGAAAGTAATGGAGGCAGGGTTTGCTACTAAAAGCTATCAATATCACCTGCTTGGGTTGGCCTACAACCACAAGTATGGGTTATCCAATAATTTCAACTTCTCTCACCTTAAACAACGTATCATTATGATGAACAAGAAAAAATCAAACGGTGCAGGGCATATCAAATATGCGCTGTTCGTGCTTCCGGCCTTTGCTCTACTCGTTGCCGGAAACATCTCCTGCTCGCAGGGAGCATCCGAAAAACAGGATGCCAAAGAAGAAACCGTCGCACCAGATTCAGTAGCGGCTCTTACTGACAGTGTGGCGAAAGACGAAGTGTTTATGGTCGCAGAACAGATGCCTGAATTTCCGGGAGGAATGAAGGAAATGTTGAAATTCCTTCAAGAAAACATGAAATATCCGGAAAATGCTATGAAGAATAATGTGCAGGGACGGGTAATCGTGCAGTTTGTGGTGGAAAAAGACGGAACTCCTACCGAATTCAAGGTGGCTCGTTCTGTAGATCCGGATTTGGATGCAGAGGCTTTGCGCGTGCTGCAGACCATGCCTAAGTGGAAGCCGGGCATGCAGAGGGGGGAGGTCGTAAGGGTAAAATTTACCGTACCTGTTTCCTTCAAACTCCAATAAATTGTTTTTGAGTCCGCTTTAAAATGGGTTGCAATTATGCTTTAAATACTTTTGAGAGAAGTTGGAATGTAATCCCGTATTTTAGAGCGGACTCATTTTTTAGAAATATGATACCATGAAATTCACAGCAATATTATTTTCCTCTCTATTATTGGGATTGATGCTGGGGAGTTGCCATTCCGGACAGAAGGTTCCGGAAGGTGAATTCCTGATAGAAGGATTTGTGAAGAATCTGCCCGACAGTTCAATTGTTTCCCTCTTTCAGTTTGAAAACAGACAGTATGCGGCCGCTATGCTATCTGATACGGTTACAGGTGGCAGGTTTGTGTTAAGGGATACCATTACTTCAAAGGAATCTCGGCAGCTGTTGCTATTAGTAATCTATAAGAAGACATTTTCAGTGTGGCCGCTTTCTCTATGGGTAGTTTCCGGAGCAAAAATCCGGATTCAGGGTGAAGGCATGCTCTGTCCGTTCTGGACGGTAGAAAGTGAGGTAGCGGAGCAGCAGGAGGAGGCTGAATTTACCAAATTGGGAATGCCGGAAATGGTGGAAGCCTTTAAGCAAGAGATGATAGTATATGAAATGTTTGACAAGGGCATAAATGATGTTTCCATCCGAAACATGATTGATTCTATCCGTCGGAATCATATATATCCTCTGCAAGACAAAGTTCGGTTACGGGAATTGGAATACATGAAAACGGCTCCGGTCACAAAAGTCTGGCTGGAAAAGTATTGTGATCAGTTGTCTTTCCTCAATTGGAACACCGATTCTCAATATTCCCATAAAGAATTGGTTTATCCGTTGTATGCACGTCTGTCTGAAGCTGATCGCAAGTTGCCGGTAGGACGTGAAATAACAACTTATATCAAGATGGTGGAGCCAGTAAAAGTAGGCGACCACATGGTAGACGGCACGCTGTATGATACGGAGGGAAATACACATCATCTCTCTGAGTTTGAGGGTAAATACATTCTGCTTGATTTCTGGAACCTCGGTTGCCAGCCTTGCATGGAGGCACTGCCAGAAATGGAAGAAGTGAGTCGTATGTATAAGGGAAAACTGGAACTGGTTAGCATTTGTGGAGCCGCGAAGAACAGATGGAAGAAGTTTGTGGCAGAAAAGAAACTGACCGGCCATCAATGGAATGAACTTCGTGAGGTGAATGACGGACTTGCAGCGGTTTATGGTGTAAAGGGAGTCCCTCATTATGTGCTGATTTCACCGGAACGTAAAGTGATACATAGCTGGATGGGGTATCGTAAGCATATCCTGAAAGAGAAAATGAAAGAGTTTGTAAAATAATCATTTAAGTAAATACAATGAAGAAAAGTTTTAAACTTTTGGGGGCTGTCTTGTGCATATTGGCTCTGCCGATTTACGGACAAAATAGAGAGACGGACTATCTGTCGCATGTACTGGAGAAAATGAACGCTGTAGAATCGGTAACCTATCATTGTGTGAAAAAGGCATGGGAACCGGGAGACAAAGAGCCGGTGTACAGTGTGCCAACAGAAATTTATGAGCATGTGAATCCGCAGGATACTGCTGTGGGGTATTCTTTCTTGTGTGCCTCGGATAAGGAATTCAGACAACCACTTTGGGTATATGACGGAACTGTGTTTGCTTACATAGAGAAAGAAGAAAAAGAAGTAAGGATAGATGATTTCACTCAGAAAAGTCCCCTTCCATTCAGAGTTATTATGCCGCAAGCTTTTGGTTGCATGAAATCCATTCTTGAGTATGTATTGAACACTCAGGATAGCATAGTCCTCAGCTTGAAGGATGAGGGGAAAGATTATCTGATGGAATTAAGTATCCATACACCGTATCAGGTGGAGTTCTTTGGTAAAGCTTGTTACATGCCGCAGAATCCGTATATATATGATCCGACATCTATTTACAAAATCTGGATTTCAAAAGAAAATGACATGCCTTATCGTTATCGCAGGGAGATGCAGCATAGCATCAGTGAGGGTATTTGTTCTGATTTTGTGTATAATCCTTATGGAAAGGGAAAAATTGTGGCGGAAGATTATTATCCGGCAGATTATGTGCGGCGTATAAAAGGAGAGAAGTCTCAGAAGGCGACTGTGGATATGACGGGTAAAAAAGCTCCAGACTGGACGCTTACTGATATGAAGGGTCAGAAGGTTTCTTTAAGCGGTATAAAGTCGAAGGTCATCTTGTTGCAGTTCACAGGGATAGGCTGCGGACCATGCAAGATTTCGATTCCTTTCTTGAACAGGTTGAAAAAAGAATATGCGGTGAATGAGCTTGAAGTGCTGGCTGTGGAAACGTGGGGAAGGTCGAAGTCGTCTTGCGAAGCCTATGTGAAAAATCAGGGAATAGAATACAGCTTTCTGACAGCCGATAAGAATACAATTGCTAAACTTATAAATGATTATCAGGCTGGTAGCGGAGTTCCGCAGTTTTACTTGATAGGTAAAGATCGCACGATAATTGCAAAGTTTCAAGGCTATGCGGAAAAGACAACAGATGCAGAGATAGAAAAGAAGATAAAAGCGAATTTGTAGACCGAAAAAACGTATTCTCCTCAATCCTTGCATTTTCTGTAGATTTTTCTATACATTTGCAGCCATACATTTAAACAAAGAGAAAACAGATGCATCGTATCACTCCCTGTTCGCAAAAGGTCATGCTTCGGTTCCGTCGCTGGAGCCGGAAGGAATATGCTGCGTTTGTGAGCCTGCACCGTCATGTCACCATCGGACAGGTGGGACGAGGAATTGCAGATGCTTCATTGGGCAAGCAGAAAACGGCAGTGTGCGAGGGAAAGAAAATAGAAGGCACGTCATGGACTGACCTTTCAGAGGAAGATGCACTCTTTGGAAGTGGAGGACCGGGACTCGGAGGAAGTTTATTAGAGATGGACCGGAAAGGATTGTGGTGTCTGCTGGTGCCGCAAAGGGAAGAAGTGCCTGCGCTGCTTTTAGATGAAATAAATAAGATAACAATAACCGGAAGGGGTGTCTCCGTTTCAGGTCAAGTCTGACAGACTTAACCGAAGCGGATACATCCTTTCTTTTTTAGGATAAATACGTATGGAAAGATTACAGAAATTAGAAGAGAAGATAAAGGAAGGAGGCATGCTTACTTCGGAAGAGGCTTTGTGGCTGCTCGAGGAAGCGCCTTTTGAGGAACTGTGTGAGGTGGCTCACCGCATTACGGTGGCATACGCTTCACGGAAGTTTGATATGTGTTCCATCATTAACGCCAAGTCGGGTCGTTGCCCTGAAAACTGCAAATGGTGTGCCCAGTCAGTACATCATCACACGGGTGTGGAGGAGTACGGACTGGTGAGCGAAGAAGAGTGTCTGCGTCAGGCAAAGATGAACGAGAACCAGGGTGTGGCTCGTTTCTCATTGGTGACCAGTGGTCGTCGGCCTTCAGCAGGAGAGGTGGAGAAACTTTGCGAGCACTTTGCATACCTTCGGGCGCACAGTAAGATTGAATTGTGTGCGTCGTTAGGACTGGCTACGGAAGAACAGCTTGCGGCCTTGTATAGTGCCGGGGTGAGCCGTTATCATTGCAACCTGGAAACGGCACCTTCGTTCTTCCCGACCTTGTGTTCCACGCATACGCAGGCACAGAAGATAGAAACGCTCCAGGCAGCTCGCCGGGCGGGCATGGACGTGTGCAGCGGAGGCATCATCGGCATGGGAGAAACGCCGGCCCAGCGGGTAGAACTGGCACTGACCTTGCGGGAACTGGAGGTACAGTCCATCCCGTTGAACTTGTTGCAGCCCATCAAGGGAACGCCGCTGGAACACGCAAAGCAGCTGACGACGGAAGAGGTGCTGCGTACGGTGGCCATGTTCCGCATGGTGAACCCGACGGCTTTCCTTCGCTTTGCCGGAGGGCGCTCGCAGTTGAGCGAGGAGACGGTGGACCGTGCGCTGTATGTGGGAATCAATTCGGCCATTGTGGGGGATTTGCTGACCACCCTTGGCTCAAAAGTAACTAAAGACAAAGAACGTATAAAGGAGGCAGGATATGAATTGTGAGAAATTGTTTGATGAATTTGACCGGAACCATTTGTGGCATCCGTATACTTCAACTTCAAACCCGCTGCCCACTTATAAGGTGGAACGGGCACAGGGTTGTACCTTGACGCTGGCCGACGGTACGGAACTGATTGACGGCATGTCGTCGTGGTGGTGTGCTGTGCATGGATACAATCATCCGGTGTTGAACCAGGCAATAGAAGAACAGCTTCACCGGATGTCGCACGTGATGTTCGGGGGACTGACACACGAGCCGGCTATCGAATTGGGAAAGGAATTGCTGAAAATCGTGCCTCCCAGCATGGAATACATTTTTTATGCCGACAGTGGGTCGGTGGCTGTGGAAGTGGCTTTGAAGATGGCGGTGCAGTATCAGTTTGCGGCAGGTCATCCGGAGAAGAACAATTTCGTGACCATCCGTTCGGGCTATCACGGCGATACGTGGAACGCCATGTCGGTATGTGACCCGGTGACGGGCATGCACAGCCTGTTTGGTTCGGCCCTTCCGGTGCGCTATTTTGTACCTTCTCCGCAGTGCCGTTTCGGTGCGGAATGGGACGAGAAAGACATCGAGCCGTTGCGGGAAGTCATCACGCAGCATCACGGTGAGCTGGCGGGACTGATTTTAGAGCCGATAGTGCAGGGGGCCGGAGGCATGCGTTTCTATCATCCGCAGTATTTGCGGGAGGCAGCACGACTCTGCCGGGAGCATGGCATGCTCCTGATTTTTGACGAGATTGCCACAGGCTTCGGACGTACGGGGAAATTGTTTGCATGGGAACATGCGCAGGTGGAACCGGACATCATGTGCATCGGCAAGGCACTGACCGGAGGGTATATGACCTTCTCGGCGGTGCTGGCTTCGGCAAAGGTGGCCGACTGTATTTCTTCCAAGGAGCCGCGTGCGTTCATGCACGGTCCTACGTTTATGGGCAACCCGTTGGCTTGTGCCGTGGCACTGGCTTCCGTGCGTCTGTTGTTGTCGTCAGGCTGGCAGGAGAAGGTACGCCGTATCGAAGCACAGCTGAAAGAGGAACTGGCACCGGCGGCTTTGTTGCCGCAGGTGGCCGATGTCAGGGTACTGGGTGCCATCGGAGTGATTGAAACCAAGAAGCCGGTCGACATGGGCTGGATGCAGCGCCGGTTTGTGGAAGAAGGTATCTGGGTACGTCCGTTCGGACGGCTGGCCTATATCATGCCGCCTTTCATCATTCGTCCGGAAGAACTGACGAAACTGACGAGTGGTTTGTGTAAGATTGTCGGTGAAATGCCGGAATAAAAACAAAGGAGGTGAATTATGGAAAATGAAATACAACCCGGACTGGACGGAGATTTTCAGCTGGAACTGGATAAACTGGAGGCGTGTGGCAACCTGCGTGTGTTGCCGGAAACCTGCAGCGAAGGGAAATGGATTGAGGCCGGCGGACGAAGGATGCTGAACCTATCGTCGAACGATTATCTGGGACTGGCTTCGGATAAGGCGTTGCGTGAGGAATTTCTGCGGACAGTGAAGGAAAGGGATTTGTGCTTTTCTTCCTCGTCTTCGCGGTTACTGACGGGTAACTTCCCTGCTTATCGGGAACTGGAATCGCTGCTGGCTTCGTTGTTTGGAGCGGAGAGTGCACTGGTGTTCAGCAGCGGGTATCACATGAATACGGGAATTCTTCCGGCGGTGACCGATGCAAACACGCTGATTTTAGCCGACAAATTAGTGCATGCAAGTCTGATTGACGGCATCCGCTTGTCGGTGGCCAAGTGCATCCGTTACCGTCATCAGGACTATGCACAGTTGGAGAATCTGCTGGCCAAACATCACGGCGAGTTTCACCGGATTATTGTGGTGACGGAAAGCGTGTTCAGTATGGACGGTGACGTAGCTTTGCTTGACCGGCTGGTGGAACTGAAGCGCCGTTATACCAACGTGATGCTGTATGTAGACGAGGCGCACGGCATTGCCGTACGTGGCCAGCGAGGACTGGGGGTAGCCGAGGAACAAGGTTGCCTGAAGGACATCGATTTCTTGTGCGGTACCTTCGGCAAGGCAATGGCTTCCGTGGGAGCGTATGTAGTGTGCCGGAAGGTGATACGCGATTACCTGGTGAACCGGATGCGTACGTTGATTTTCACCACGGCCTTGCCGCCTATCAATGTGGCATGGACGCGCTTTGTCTTGTCGCACCTGGAAGATATGCAGGCACGGCGGGAGCACCTGACTAAAATCTCAGTGAGCCTGCGGACGGCTATCCGTGAGAGTGGGGTGGAATGTCCGTCGGAAAGTCACATTATTCCCCTGGTAGTGGGAGCCAATGAGAAGGCCATCTGGAAGGCCTTGCAGATGCAGGAACACGGCTTTTATGTGTTGCCCGTGCGTCCGCCTACCGTACCCGAGGGAACAGCGCGGTTGCGTTTCTCGCTGACTTCGCTGATTGAAGAGGATGAGATGGCACGGTTGTGTCATGAAATGAAATCATGAAAACAGAAAGAAATTGAGATATGAAACAACGGTTTATCAAGAAGGAAGGAAATTCCACATTGCTGCTCTTCTTTGCTGGATGGGGCTCGGACGAAAATTTGTTTGCCGGACCGGTACAGGAAGGATGTGACTGCCTGTTGTGTTTCGACTATAAGGATTTGGATTTTGACTATAGTCTGCTGGAGGGCTACAGGGAGATACGGGTCATGGCCTGGTCCATGGGGGTATGGGTAGCCTGCCAGACGTTGGCCGGAAAAGAGTATCCTTACGGGATGAGGCTGGCAGTAAACGGTACGCCTTTCCCTATTCACGATACAAAGGGTATTCCTGAAGCCATCTTTCAGGGAACCTTGGAGAATTTTTCGGAACCGGTACTGATTCGTTTCCGTCGGCGAATTTGCGGGTCGGCTGCCCAGGTGAAGACATTCCTGTCGCATCACCCTTATCGGGAGGTAGACGATTTGCACCAGGAGCTAGCTGTTTTGTGGACGGAAGTAAAGAATCGTCCGGCTGTGGAGTGGACTTGGAACAAGGCGATTGTCGGGACGAACGACAAGATTTTCCCGCCTCAGAACCAACGGGAAGCCTGGCGGGGAGTGGCCGTGGAAGAAGTGGATGCGGAACACTATGACGAGGAGTTGTTCCGTGAGTTGCTGAACGGAGAAAGTCGCTTATGGACAAGGCCCTGATTAGTCGGCGCTTTGCCAAGGCCGTGGGGACTTACTTGGACAAGGCCGACGTGCAGCGTTACGTGGCATCCCGAATGGCAGAACTGACCGGTCGTTACATTCCTTCGGACATACAGGAACGGGTACTGGAAATTGGCTGCGGCACGGGCATGTTCACACGGATGTACTTGCAGCAGGCTGTACCGGAAGAAATGTGGCTGAATGACCTTTGTCCGGAAGTGGAACCTTACCTGGCAGATGTGCTGGGTGAAAAGGTGCATTTCATGGTGAAGGATGCGGAGACATTAGCTTTTCCGGAGGGGCAGGACCTGATTGTATCGTGCTCGGCGGTGCAGTGGTTTGAAGATTTGCCACGTTTCTTTTCAGGATGCCGGAAGCTGTTGCACGAAGGAGGATATCTGGCTTTCAGTACCTTCGGTCCTCACAACACAGAGGAGGTGGCGACACTGACTGCGGCGGGATTGTCGTATCCGTCACTGGAGGAACTGAAAGAGATGCTGACGGCACGTTATGAAGTGGTATATGCCCACGAGGAACAGTTGCGCTTGTCATTCTCTTCTCCTTTGGAAGTGTTGAAGCATTTGAAGGAAACTGGAGTGACAGGCACGGCTGCACAGCCATGGACACGCGGCAGATTACAGGAATTCTGTCGGAATTATACGAGACAGTTCTCGGATGAACGGGGAAAGGTGTACCTGACCTTTCATCCTATTTATGTGATATGTAGAAAATAAAAAGGTTACGAGTATGAAAAAGAATGTATATTTTGTCAGCGGTATCGATACCAATATCGGAAAGAGTTATGCTACGGCTTACCTGGCCAAGACCTGGAATGAACGGGGCATCCGTACCATTACGGAGAAACTGATTCAGACGGGGAATACGGACATGTCGGAAGATATCGAGCTGCATCGCCGGATTATGGGTACCGGCTTGCTGCCGGAGGATAAGGAACGGCTGACCATGCCGGAGATTTTTTCTTATCCTTGCTCTCCGCATCTGGCAGCGGAGATAGACAAGCGCCCGATTGATTTCGATAAGATTGAACGTGCCACTCAGACACTGAGCGACCGCTATGATGCGGTGTTGCTGGAAGGAGCCGGAGGATTGATGGTGCCGCTGACCCGTGAGTTGCTGACCATTGATTATGTGGCACAGAAGCAATATCCGCTGGTGTTCGTCACTTCCGGTCGTTTGGGCAGCATCAACCACACGTTGTTGAGCCTGGAAGCGATGACGCGTCGGGGCATCCGTCTGCATACGCTGGTCTACAATCTCTTTCCGGAAGAAGACGATGAGATTATCCGTCGCGATACGGAGGAATATATGCGCGACTTGCTGAAACGGGAATATCCAGACGCCGAGTTTGTGGTAGTTCCGTTCCTGGGAGTGTAAAAAGATTGAGCATTCGACAAGTTTAGGGAAATCCCTACCTCGAAATAGGGATTTCCTGCTTGATGGGGAGAAATATCTTTCTAATTTTGTATCAGATTAAAAAGGTGAAACCGTTAAATGATATAATTATGATGAAGGTGAAAGTATTTGCTTCGTTGATGTTGGCTGGCTTGCCATTCATTTTGGCAGCGCAGAGTAACGACGACCTTTACTTCGTTCCGAAGAAAAAAACGGAAACGAAGAAGGAGACCGTAGTGGCCCCGAAGCAGAATAGTCAGGGGACAACGGTGTATTCCACATCGACTACTTCCACTCCGGTTGTAGTGAAAGATGTGGCAGGAAATACGCGTGATGTAGATGAGTACAACCGTCGGTACACATCACGTGAAAATACATTCTCTATGCAGAATGATACGCTTTACATTCAGGAAAAACCGTATGGCGAACGAGGGGAATGGGTGAACGGATTTGAAGGTTCGCAGGATGATTACGAATATGCCATGCGCATCGTTCGTTTCCGGAGTCCGCGTTATGCCATACCGGTAAGCAGTCCGTTGTACTGGGATGTAGTGTATGGTGCTTTCCCGTCATGGGACTGGAATGTGTATGATGACGGACTTTATGCTTATGTATTTCCTACCTACAGCAATCCGTTGTGGTGGGATTGGAGATGGAACTGGAGCATAGCTGGGCCGAGATTCAGCTTTGGCTGGGGATGGTCTTCTCCATGGTATTATAGCAGCTGGTATTCTCCATACTGGTATGGCGGTTACTGGGGTGGCTATTGGGGAGGCTACTGGGCCGGTTACTGGGGACCGGGGTGGCATCATCATTATCCGTACTATCCGTCGTATGGATGGGGAGGAGGATGGCATGGTCATTCTTATACCTACAATAACCGCCGTGCAGAGAATGTGGTACGGAGAGGTACTGTGGGCTCTGTATTCGACCATAATGGCCGAACTGGAGGTCGTGTGATGAGTGGTTTGGACCAAAACGGTAGAACGGGAGGTCGTGTAGTGAGCGGAACCAATGGGGTACGTTCTGTACGTCCGGATGACGCTACAAGAGTACGTAGCACAGGTGTGAGATATACGCGTCCTTCACAAGGTATTGGTGAATCTACTTATTCTCGTCCAAGCAGTACACGTCCTAATTCTTATCGTAATACGGGAGCGTTTGACCGCATGAACCAGAATAACGGCAACCGGATGAACGGAATAAACAATTCACGGACAAATTCAAACTCATCTGTCAGAAGCTATAACAACTTTGGAGGAGGTAGCTATCGCTCTACTACAACCCGTAGTGGAGGCTCTTCAAGAAGTGTAAGTTCTGGTGGTGGCGGAGGTGCACACAGAAGATAGTCTGAACATTAAATTAAGAAATCAAGTATGAAAAGGAAATATATGTATGCGATGGCCTGCTCATTGATGTGCAGTGCGCAGGCTATGGCGCAGAATGCGTATGATGCGGCTCGCTATGCTAGTGATGAGTTAAACGGTACGGCCCGATTTGTAGGTATGGGAGGAGCCATGGGAGCTTTGGGAGCGGATATTTCTACTATTGGTACCAATCCTGCTGGTATCGGTTTGTTTAGGGGGCATGACTTGTCTACTTCCTTTGGTATGAACAGCACAAAGGCTGAGAGTGACTTTGGAGGGGAGAAGATGAATGACAAGCGGAATAAGGCTTCCTTTGATCAGATTGGTTTTGTGTATTCCACAAAGATTGGTAATCGTACTACACTGCGCTACCTGAACTTTGGATTCAATTACCATAAGAGTCGTAATTTCAACAGAATGTTTGCGGCTGGAGGAATGCTTAACGGTCTTTCACAAACGCAGCAGATGGCCAATATGGTGGGAGGAACCATTTTCTCTATGGATGAGATAGATAATATTTATAATTATGGAATGGAAGGTCATGGTAACCTGTCTAATCCATATAATAATGTCAACTATCCATATTTAGGCGTAATGGGTATTCGTACTGGTTTGGTAGGAGTAGGTACTTTTGACGATGGAAAAGGAGGAACCTATCAATTGCCGATTGGATGGAATGGAAATTCCAGTGGATTCCGCAGTCGGGAAGAAGGCGGCATTAACCAGTATGATTTTAACGTTGCATTTAATGTGGAAGACCGGATGTATTTCGGAATTACATTGGGTGTGAATGATGTGGATTATACGCGTAGCACCTATTATACAGAAGACTTGTATGATGGTAGTCATTCCGGTTTCTATGAGTTGCGGAATCTGTATCGTACGGAAGGATCGGGGATTAATTTGAAACTTGGAGCTATTTTCCGACCCATAGAAGAATCTCCGTTCCGTTTCGGTTTTGCCATTCATACGCCTACCTGGTATTCATTGACAGATATCTATTCTTCTGAAATTTACTCAGAACTGAATTATAAATATGAAAATGAGGAGGATAATAAGCAGTTTAAGGCGAATGAAAGAACTATAGACTATGCCGGAGAATCTGTGCAGGACTATCGTTTGGTTACTCCATGGAAATTCAATGTCAGTGCAGGAACGACTTTAGGAGGTATCATGGCTTTAGGTGCGGAATATGAGTACGCCAATTTCGGCTCTTCTCGCTTGTATTATAATGATGGAACTCCGATGGAGAATCAGAATGAGTATACCAAATCTACGCTGAAAGGGCAACATACACTGCGTTTGGGAATGGAAACTCGTATATCTTCTGCGTTTAGCGTAAGAGCGGGTTACAATTATTCTACATCGGCTTTTAAGGATGGTGCATACAAGTCGTTGAATGCAAATGATATGCGTACAGATACAGAATATGCTAATGATTTAGCCCGTAATACGGTAACTGTGGGCTTGGGTTACAGATGCAAGTGGTTCTACACTGACTTAGCTTATAAATATGATGTATATAAGTCTGATTTCTATGCATTCAGTGATGCGGCTTTGCAGGCTACGAAAGTGACTAATGAACGTCATCAGTTGCTGCTAACACTGGGCGTTCACTTCTAGAAGTTCATTGTGTTTGTTTTATTTAAATACGGGAGTTGCTTTTATTCACTGGGGCAGCTCCCTTTTTTATTCTTTTTTCTCACGGTATTCTTTCTTTTTCCAGAAGTTGAATCCCATGTAGATACGTAAGCTTCCGAAAGAGTTGGTCATAGAGAAGGAGGGTTTCCGGTAGTCATACGTGTGGAGTACGAGAGACGCTCCTACATAGTATTTGCTGTTGTTCCAGGTGATGCCGGCACGTGTAATCAGATCAAAGTTGATGTCTTTTATCCATTGTGCCCAGTCGGTTCCGCTTTGAGTAGGCTGGTCGTTGATACGTGCTTTTTTATAGGCTATGGCGGGAAGAAGAGAAACATTCAGCAGACAATTCTTAGCGAATACCCAGTTGTAACCGTAGCCAACACTAAGGTTGTAGTCGGTATAGCGCAGGCTATGAAATTTCAGGGAGGAACTGAGCTGCTGTTGCATTTCCTCGGGCAATTGGGTATGGTCGAAGGAAATGTTATGCTGGGAATAGGAAAATCCGGCCAGCAGGGAGCCGCAGCTTTTCCGCTGGTTGGTCGACTGGCTATAGGCTGCAGGATAAGAAAAGCGCTTGTGGTTGAAAATCCAATAGGCATTCAGTCCTTTGATGTTGCTTTGAAAACCGTTGAACTGTGTGTTCGTATAGCTTTGGTTCAGGTTAAACTTTTCATAGGAAGACAGCTTGAAGTCGCTGCCTGTTTTCCGGTAATACAAGTCTACACCAAATTTAGCGCTGTATAGATTGAATACAATTTCTTTTCGGGGAGCTTTTTCCTTCCCTTTGCCGATAAGGTCTTTGATGTCGAAAGAAAGTCCTAAAAAGATCCATCTCCAGCCGAAATAGACTCCTAACTTAGTATTGATGTTCGGGGCAAAATTCAGACTTTGTCCGTCATTGCTGCCCAACCGGTAATGTTCATACCAGGAACTTTGCTCCAGCATGAAGGCCAGATTATATTTGTTGGGAGAGATGTAAGTGGTGTCTATGGTGTTCAGTTTGGCCCCAGCCTTCTTGATTTCTTCTCCAGTGTACTTGATGGAACGGACAATACCGTCGGTCAGACTGCTTAATGACAGTCGGGGAGAAGCCACAGGGGCCGGTTCGTTGATTGACACGCTGTCTTTCTTCTCTACCTGAGCCATGGTGTGCGTCGGATAGAAAAGGAGTATAGACAGTATGGTCAACAAAGAGAGTGGCTTCACCCCATCGTGTATTAGTTAAAGTTTGTTCAGAATGCGGTCCATTACCCAGTTGGTAGGAGTGGCACTGACCCCGTCGCAGGTGCAGACTGCCTTTCCTTGCAGATGCTCTACTACAGCTTTAATCAGCGGAAGCTGTACATGAGGAGGGTTAGGAGGCAGGATTTCTTCACGTCCACGTTCCGTGTGCAGGGCTATCGGGTCGTAGGTGAAGACGGAAAAGCAGATCATACCTTTGTCTCCGATAATTTCAATACGGTCTTCCTTGGCGGAGTCGTGAGCTACGAAGCACCATGAACCTGAGCCGGGCAGGCCGGAGTCAAACTTGAAGCAGGCACTGATTGTATCTTCTGCTTCATACAGTCCTCCACGGTTACATTTGTATCCTTCTGCTTCCAGGATGCATCCGAACATGTCCTGCAATAAATCGAGCTGGTGGGGAGCCAGGTCGTAGAAATAACCTCCACCTGCAATATCGGGTTGCACACGCCACGGCAGGTTCTTGCTGTTGTAATCAAGTGCACGCGGGGGTTGTGCGAAACGAATCTGCACGTTGATAACGTTGCCGATTTCGCCTTCTTCCACTAACTGACGGACTTTTTGAAAGTAGGGCAGGTAGCGGCGGTAATAGGCTACGAAGCAAGGCACTCCGGTCTCTTTCGAAATGCGGTTGATACGTGCGCAGTCTTCATAGCTGGCAGCCATCGGCTTCTCGATGTATACTGGTTTGCCGGCCTTCATCGCCATGATGGCAAATGTGGCATGCGAAGAAGGAGGAGTAGCGATGTAAATGGCATTCACATCTTCGTCTCCAATCAACTCTTGTGCGTCGGTGTACCATCGGGGTATCTGATGGCGTATGGCGTAGGATTTGGCTTTTTCTTCGTCGCGGCTCATGACGGCAACCACCCGTGAGCCTTCTATCATGTTAAAAGCGGGTCCGCTTTTCTTTTCGGTGACTTCACCGCATCCGATGAATCCCCAGTTTACTTTATCTAGTTTGATCATAGATGAGTGGTTTTAATGAAAATATTTCTTATATAATTTCTGATAGTCTTCGCTTTTCATGTATTCATCGAGCCATTGGTTCAGGCTGTCGAGCAGGATGGGAGAATGTTTGGCTACTCCCCATGCGTAGAATTGGGTGAAACTGATGTCTGTATCAATATCCAGGTTTGGATATAGGTGCATGTTTGCCTTGGCAATATTCTCGTCGCACACGGCATAGTCAATGTCACCTCCGGAAACCATGGCCATGAGTTGTTCAGGACCGTATTGTTCTATCTCCTGAATATAGATGGTGTCAGCTATCTCGCTGATGAGGTTGTGCAGGCGCAGCAGGGCAGGAGAGCCTTTGACCACGTGCAAGGTTTTATGTCCTAACTCCAGTTGGTTGTGTATGTACAGACTGTCTTTCCCTTTTTCCGGTTTGCGCTGTACCAGTACCTGCTTGCTGAGCAGCAGAGTGTGGCTGAAAAGAAGGGAGTCTTTGGAACGGGTGGTCACGGTCGTTTCCGTAGCAATCAGGTCGTATTTTCCTTTGTTGAGGCCTTTCAACCGTTCCTCAAAACTCATTTCCGGAGTGACTTCCAGCCGTAGGTTCTTGGCTTGTGCAAAGGCATTCAGCAGTTCGTAGTCAAAGCCGGACAGACTGTCCTTGTCAACATGATAGCTGATGGTATTGTATTCCGTTACTGCACGGAGGATACCTGACTCGATGATTTCCGGATAGTCGCGTGGTGTGAACTTCGGTTCTTCTTCATGGTGTGAACAGAGCCGGAGTATGGCGACAAGAATAATCAATCCGCCTGCCAGGTATAGAATTTGGTTTCTCTTCATAGGCAGAGAATTAATCAAAGAAGTTCCATGAGAGTCCTACTTTCAGGATACGCGGGTTGAGCGGATAGTGCGGAGCCAGGAAGTAGCTCTTTTCTCCCGTACGCTGCAGCAGGTTATACATCTGTACGAAGATACGCGTACGTTTCAGGTGCAGGTTGATGTATCCGTTGATGAGGGGGTAGCCTCCGACTTTATAACGTGTATCCGGATTTTGCAGGTAGAATTGTCCGATAGCCGGAGCATAGTCGGGGGCATAATATTGTGTAAAGTAACGCATATCGGCTCCCATTTCAATGCTCAATACCTTCTTGGCCAGTCCGAACCGGATGTACAGGTCGTGATAGAGTACAAGTTCCGGCAAGGGAAGCACGGTCTCGTTGCTGGTCTTCTGGTAGGTGATTTCATTGTCTAAGTGAAGGATGCCCAACTTGAAGTCCTGACGCAGGCTGGCACTGAACACTTGGATATTTCCGGAATGCTGGCGTACGGCCATGTCGTTCTTGTAGCTGACCACATCGTTGGCATTGGTATATTTCACCGAAGCATTGTCCAGATACGTATAGTTGGTGATATTTTCTACTCCCGCCTTCAACTGTGTCCGCCAGCGGTCGATGCTCAGCTTTCCTTCAATGCGTGTACGCATGATTTTGCTCAGGTCATTGTCCCACCAGTAATGTTTGGAGTGGAAATGGCGGTAGTAGAACGTTGGATTCAGGTTTTTGATATAGGCATTGGCTTCCAGACGCACTGTGTCGTTGAACAGGCGGAAGTTCAGGTCACCTTGTCCTTCTACGCTGAACTGTCCGGCATCTTCTCCAATCATGGCTATTTCACCCAACACATTGTAGTGCAGTGTCTTTCCCTGTGACTTGATAAGTTGGCCTCCGATGGACAATACATTCTCTTTGTGAGTTGTCGGGATGCGTCGTCCCGGAGTGCCGGTAATGGTATCAGTCAGCGTAAAGTTACGATGCTCAAAGCTGGCAAAAACGGTCAGTCCGGCTTTGGCCCATTTGTTGAATCCTTCCCGCAGGGCAATGCCGACGGTGTTCTTGATAGAGAAGTTCTTGGTGATGTCCAGTGAATCCTTGCCCAGGTAATTATGTTCAAAGTATTCTTCATTCTGGTCTACGTCATAAGACACGTATTTTCTGCGGTTGATATCTACGTTGACGGTATGAATGAAGCTGGTTACAGGTACGAATACCTCTTTAGTAATCGTATCGTTCTCTGTTGTTTCATCGCGATAGAATCCTAAATTGTATCGGTGAGTCAGGAAGGCATGATATCCGGTATTGTTGTTCCAGATATTCGACAGATTGGTCGGGATAGAATACGTTTCGTAGGTTCGGTTTCCCTCGGCCATCTCCAGCGGGTTGGTGATGTAGCGGTCGTCTGTGATACCTCCGTTTTCGGCCACCTTCAGGTTTTCATTGATAAAGCTGAAGTGCATATCGTACTGGTCGCCGTGGTAGTAGGCAAAGAGGTTACCGTTGAATAGTGCCGTAGACTGGCTGTCGTATTTTCCTCGGCCGTAAGTGTAGTCGATGTCGAATCCGAAGCCCATACGTTTGTTCACATTCACGGCAAAATAAGCCTTAAAACGTTCTTCTCCGTAGCGTCCGTCTCCCTGCTTGAAGTAGGTCAGGTTAGTGAAAGGTGATTTGGTATTGGTATACACCACATCACTGGGCTTTCGTACGGTGAAATCGTACGGATCGGTGAAGAAAAACTGGCTGCTTTCTTTCCGTTCAAAGAATACGTGTGAGATACGCGGTGCTCCCAAGTTACCTAAGTAGGTATAATGTCCCGTAGGTCCTCCTGTATCATTGGAGTTCTGAAAACCATGTTGTAGGGTATCGACCGGAACGGGAGTCATTTCTCCAAAGCGCGTGTCGATTTTCCAGGCATTCAGTCCCACCGGTACGGTGCTGGCATCAATCACTGCGGTTGTATCAATCGGATTACCGTTTCGGTCATATCTGTTGCCGTCCATTCCGGTGGCCGACATTCCTTGTCCGTATTGGGAAATGGTGTTCTGTGCCGAGAGGGCGGTGCACACCAGTATGAATAGGGTTGTAAAAAATAGCTTCTTCATAATGGGGCAAAGATACAATAAAAATGCGAAAACGGGAGATTGTGGCTTTCAAAAAGTAGCATTGGAGATGTTAGAAGTGAAACTCTGGAAAAAGGAGCAGGCTGCCAACCGCATTTCTTTCTGTAAATGCGCTGGCAGCCTGTGATATAGAAGTACGCTTCCGGTAAGAAATCAGACTTCCTTGATGATGTCCATACCGATATGTATGGCTTCTTCGTTCATCGGAATCAGGTGATGGTGACGCTCAGGCAAAGTTTTACGCAGGGCTTTCACCACACTTTCGATTGATACGATGGGACGGATTTTCAGCAATCCTCCCAATACAATCATGTTGAAGGTCTTGGCCATTTTCCGTTCGTTGGCTTCGTCCATGGCATCAATGCGATATACATGGATGTCCTTGCGAGTAGGAGGGTTGATGATGCCGTATCCGTCGTAAATCAATACTCCACCTGGCTTAACTTTGCTTTCAAACTTGGCAAGCGAAGGCTGGTTCAGGATGATGGCTGTGTCATACTTGCTGAGAATCGGGGATGAGATACGCTCGTCGCTCACAATGACAGTGACGTTGGCCGTACCTCCGCGTTGTTCCGGACCGTAGGCTGGCATCCAAGTCACCTCCTTGTTTTCCATCAGGCCGGAATATGCCAGGATTTTTCCCATGGAAAGAACTCCCTGACCTCCAAATCCTGCTATGATAATTTCCTCTTTCATATAATGTGCAAATAATTATTTATTTTCGGTAGTATCTTTCAGGTCGCCCAATGGGTAGAAGGGGAACATGTGTTCTTCCATCCATTTGTTGGCGGCTTCGGGTGTCATTTTCCATCCGGAGTTGCAGGTAGATACGATTTCTACCAGGCTGGAGCCTTTTTTCTGCATGGAACATTCGAATGCCTTGCGGATGGCTTTCTTAGCCTTGCGGATGGCAGCCACTGACTGCACTGACTGGCGGGTTACGTAAGCGGTACCTTCCAGTGTAGCGGCAATTTCGGTCATCTTCAGCGGGTAACCGTGGATTTCCGGAACACGTCCGTACGGGCAGGTAGAAGTCTTCATACCCACCAGCGTGGTCGGAGCCATCTGGCCGCCGGTCATACCATAGATGGCATTGTTGATGAAAATGATGGTGATGTTTTCTCCGCGGTTCAGGGCGTGAATGGTTTCGGCCGTACCGATGCAGGCCAGGTCACCGTCGCCCTGATAGGTAAATACCAGGCGGTCGGGCCATAAGCGCTTGATGGCAGTAGCCAGGGCAGGTGCACGTCCGTGTGCGGCTTCCTGACAGTCTATATCCAGGTAATTATACATGAATACGGCACAACCTACCGGACTTACTCCGACAGCTTTCTCGGCCATGCCCATTTCGTCGATGACTTCGGCAATCAGTTTGTGAACTACTCCGTGACTGCATCCCGGACAGTAGTGCATAGGGTTATCGTTCAGCAGGCGAGGCTTCTGATAAACCAGATTCTCAGGTTTGATTATATCTTCTTTTGTCATAATTAGTTCTCCTGTAGTTTATCGTAGAAAGAAACGAAACACGAATTCCATCATCTTCAGGAAAAGAGAGGCACCGCATACATAAAAGAATACGGTCTTGTCTTCACCCAGTGTGAAGTAGAGAATGACGGAAATCAATGCTCCAATCATAAACAGTACGTTTAAGACGGCTCTTATTCTATCGGTATCCATAGCTTATTTCTGAATCAGTTTTTCCTTGATGGCTTCGATTACTTCATCCGGATCGGGTACGATACCTCCCAGACGTCCGAAATGTTCTACGGGTACCTTACATTCTACGGCCAGACGGACATCTTCAATCATCTGTCCGCTGTTCAGTTCCACGGTCAGGATACCTTTCACCTGTTTGGCTCTTTCTTTCAGGGCCTTGCTCGGGAACGGCCATAATGTAATCGGACGGAACAGACCTACCTTGATACCTTCTTCGCGTGCATGCTCCATGGCTTTCTGTGCGATACGTGCACAAGAACCGAAAGCTACAATCAGGTATTCAGCATCTTCTGTGTCAAGTTCCTCGTAGCGTGTTTCTTTTTCTTCGATTTCTGCGTATTTAGCCTGCAAGTGCAAGTTGCGCTGCTCCATGATGGCCGGATCCAGTTCCAATGAGGTGATGATATTGGGCTTGCGTCCCTTGCAGCCGGTTGTAGCCCACGGACATTGTGCCAGAATCTCTTCTTCCGTACGTCTGGGGCGATATTCCGGAAGCACTACCTTTTCCATCATCTGACCGATTACACCGTCGGCCAGAATCATGGCTGGATTGCGGTATTTGAAAGCCAGATCGAAAGCCAGCCCTACAAAGTCAGCCATTTCCTGTACGGAAGCCGGAGCCAGTGCAATCAGGTGGTAGTCGCCGTGACCGCCTCCCTTGGTAGTCTGGAAATAGTCGGCCTGACTGGGCTGAATAGTACCCAGACCCGGACCTCCTCGCATCACGTTGACCACCAGACAAGGAAGCTCTGCACCTGCGATGTAGGAGATACCTTCCTGCTTCAAGCTGACGCCCGGACTGGAGGATGAAGTCATGACCATTTTTCCACTGCCGGCGCCTCCGTATACCATATTAATTGCTGCCACTTCACTTTCAGCCTGAAGAACTACCATTCCGGTAGTTTCCCATGGCTTCTGCTCGGCAAGCGTTTCCAATACTTCAGATTGGGGGGTGATAGGGTAACCGAAGTAACCGTCCACGCCGATACGGATGGCGGCATGGGCTATGGCCTCGTTACCTTTCATAAGAACAACTTCTTCTGCCATAATTTTTCGATTTTGCTTGTTGGGCATTTTTATTCTTCACTTTTCGCTCTGTATACGGTCAGACAACCGTCCGGGCACACAATGGCGCACGAAGAGCATCCGTTACAGGTATCTTCCACTACCTGCTGTACGTAATTATATCCTTTTTGATTTACTTTCGGGGTGAGTGACAACACATGCAGCGGGCATGCTACCACACATAAGTTGCATCCCTTGCAGCGTTCGGTATTTACGATAACCACACCTTTCATCTTAGCCATAGTATATATCTCTTATTGATTAAACATATCTTTATTATAAAAGTTAAGTATATCCATCACCATCTTTCGGGCATCGGCTGCCGGACTTTCCGGGTCCAGGGCAATCGCTTCCTGGTAATTGTTGAGCGCTCCCTGCCAGTCACCTTTTTTCCGATAGGCATTTCCCAAAAGATAATATGCTTCCGCTGTAGGCGAGGAAGCCGTTTGCAACCAATCATTCAGGCGAGATATAGCGGTGTCTACATGTCCTTCATTTATCAGTTGTCTGATGTGATTCAGTTGTTCATTCATGGTCTTTTATGTCATATTGTAACCTTACAAAGATAGTCTTTAATTTGGTACGAGAGTCATTTTTACGGAATAAATAGTAAAAAATGCTGATTTTTCTTTTTCTAGGTATTGTGTAAAATGCTGATTTATAATATATTCTAATGCTGTGGTTTTTGTTTCAATTGAAAAAGATGCATATTTAACTAATTGCTTAAAATAATGAAGGGTGTAACAGATTTGTCAGATATTGTAAGGGGTTACCAAAAGTTTATTGAATGAGCAGAATCTATTTGATTATGTCATTATTTCTTTTAACTTTGTGGCAATTTATTCATGAAACAAACAACTAAATAATTAACTTATCAGATAGAATTATGAACAAGATTCTTCAGAAGGAACATTTTTCCGAAAAGGTCTTCAAACTGGTGATTGAGGCTCCTTTGATTGCAAAGTCGCGTAAGGCGGGACATTTTGTCATTGTCCGTGTAGGCGAGAAGGGGGAACGCATGCCTTTGACCATTGCAGCAGCCGATCCGGTGAAGGGAACCATTACTTTGGTGGTGCAGGAAGTCGGACTTTCGTCCACTCGTTTGTGCGAACTGAATGTGGGTGATTACATTACAGATGTGGTAGGTCCGCTGGGAAAGGCTACTCATATTGAAAACTTCGGAACGGTGGTTTGTGCCGGAGGTGGTGTAGGTGTGGCTCCGATGTTGCCTATCGTGCAGGCATTGAAGGCTGCGGGAAACCGGGTCATTACCGTGCTGGCCGGACGTACCAAGGAGCTGATTATTCTTGAAAAGGAAATGCGTGAGAGCTCGGACGAAGTGATTATCATGACGGACGACGGTTCTTACGGACAGAAAGGTTTGGTTACTGAAGGAGTAGAAGCAGTCATCAAACGTGAAAAGGTGGACAAGTGTTTTGCCATTGGTCCGGCCATCATGATGAAATTTGTCTGCCTTCTGACCAAGAAATATGATATCCCGACTGATGTGTCGCTGAACACCATCATGGTGGATGGTACGGGCATGTGTGGTGCTTGCCGTATCACCGTGGGCGGAAAGACGAAGTTCGTATGTGTGGATGGTCCGGAATTCGACGGTCATCAGGTGGACTTCGACGAGATGCTGAAACGTATGGGAGCCTTCAAGGATATTGAACGTGAAGAAATTCATAAACTGGATACCAAACCTGCAACTTGTGAAGCTGAACAGGTTGCTTCCGGACGAAACGCTGAATGGCGTGAAGCGTTGCGCAAGAGCATGAAGCCGAAAGAACGTACGGCTATTCCGCGCGTGAAGATGAACGAACTGGATCCGGAATACCGTTCACACAGCCGCAAGGAAGAAGTGAACTTGGGACTGAGCGAAGAGCAGGCGCTGACAGAAGCCAAGCGTTGTCTGGACTGTGCCAATCCTTCTTGTATGGAAGGCTGTCCGGTGGGTATTGACATTCCGGGCTTTGTCAAGAACATCGAACGCGGAGAATTCCTGGAAGCAGCGCGTACGCTGAAAAAGACCAGTGCGCTTCCAGCTGTATGTGGCCGTGTCTGTCCGCAGGAAAAGCAGTGTGAATCGAAATGTATTCACCTGAAGATGGGACACGAAGCGGTGGCTATCGGTTACCTGGAACGTTTCGCTGCTGACTATGAACGTGAAAGCGGACAGATTTCAGTGCCCGAAATTGCAGCCAAGAACGGCATCAAGATTGCAGTAGTGGGTTCAGGACCTGCCGGATTATCGTTTGCAGGCGATATGGCCAAGATGGGTTACGATGTAACTGTGTTCGAGGCGCTGCATGAAATTGGTGGGGTATTGAAATACGGTATTCCTGAATTCCGTCTGCCGAACAAGATTGTGGATGTGGAAATCGAAAACCTGTCCAAGATGGGTGTGACTTTCGTGAAGGACTGCATCATAGGCAAGACCATCAGTGTGGAAGACCTCGAAAGTGAAGGTTTCAAGGGAATCTTCGTTGCTTCGGGTGCCGGACTGCCTAACTTCATGAACATTCCGGGCGAGAACTCCATCAATATCATGTCTTCGAATGAATATCTGACACGTGTGAACCTGATGGATGCAGCCAGCGAAGATGCCGATACTCCGGTGACATTCGGCAAGCGAGTGGCTGTAATCGGTGGTGGAAATACGGCGATGGATTCTGTACGTACCGCGCGTCGTCTGGGAGCAGAGAAAGCGATGATTATCTACCGTCGTTCAGAAGCAGAAATGCCGGCCCGTCTGGAAGAGGTGAAGCATGCCAAGGAAGAAGGTGTAGAATTCCTGACATTGCACAATCCGATAGAATACATTGCCGATGAGAAGGGACGTGTAAAACAGGTGGTATTGCAGAAAATGGAACTGGGTGAGCCTGATGCTTCCGGTCGTCGTAGTCCGGTTGCCATTCCGGGAGCTACAGTAACTCTCGACATCGACATGGCCATTGTCAGTGTAGGTGTATCGCCTAACCCGATTGTGCCGAATTCTATTCCTGGACTGGAATTAGGACGCAAGGGAACTATTGCCGTCAACGATGACATGCAGTCGTCTATCCCGACCATCTATGCCGGTGGTGACATCGTGCGCGGTGGAGCTACTGTAATCTTGGCGATGGGTGACGGACGCCGTGCGGCTGCTGCCATGGATCGCCAGCTTCGTCAGGGATAAAAACAAACTTGAAAATCAGACATAAAAGAGACGCTTGGACGTTTGTAACAGAACGTCTAAGCGTCTCTTTTAAAACGCACTTGCGTTTTAGGTAAAATGTCAAAGCGTTTAAAACAAAACGTCCTTGTGTTTCGGTTGAAGCGCAAGGACGTTTTTCTATGTGATTACTGACGCAGCTGAGTGCGTGTGATTTCACCTGTATACATGGTGTATGACTTGCTGTTATCTGCTTGAATGTTAAGTGATTTCAGATCTTCAGCTGTCATTCTCTGGCTCATTGACTTCTTACATTCGATAACTGCTGTCGGTTGGGAAGCACCTTGTGCATAGAATGAAATCTTATATTCGCTGCACTGTTCCATCAGGGCACTGAGGGCGATGCGGTCTTGCGCAATCAGCAGGTAAGCCACGTTTTTGTTGAACAATTTACCAAAACCTCCCCAGTTCTCTGCCTTGATTTCTATTTCTTCATCATTGGCGGTTAGAGTAATGCGTCCGTTTTGCAACTGACTGTTCCAGTTGTCTGAGAATTGTGCTACAGGCACTTCCTTCAGTTCGCCGGTCAGGGTCATGGCCGGGGTCAGAGGAGTTGCTGGAACTACAGCAGGAGCTGTTTCGTTAGCCAGTACCTTTTGTCCCAGTGCATCGGTAGCCGACTGGAAGAGCTGGTCTTTCAGGTCGATGGTCTCACGACGGAACTTTCCGCAGATAGGAGCCAGTTTGGTTTTCTTCTTGTTCAGTGCCATGTCATCGGTAATCCATTCTTCGGCAGTATATTTTTCTCCTCCATCGCGGTTCTCGTCATACCAGTAGCGGATGCGGGTCATGGTCATGTGGCATACTCCATCAGCTACATTGATCAGATACTGGTAGTAGATGCGGGTACGGTCCAGTGAAAGTGCCGAGGAAGAGAACACAATGTATTCTTCGGCAGAGGCGGCAATGTCACCTTCTTCTTTGTTGGTATAGACTACTCGGCTCTGCAGTTTTCCGTCAGATTTGAAGCGGTTGTTGGCCCAGTCTAGCATCTGCTGGTAGAGTTGTTCTTTTGAAAGGGAAGGAGCCTTGATTTCATGATTGAAGGTAACCTTTCCATCCTCCATTGTAATCGCTCCAGCCAGATATTTCGGGTCGGAGTTGTCTTTTTTATCTTTGGCCATTCCAAACAACGGCAGGCAGGCCAATAAGATGAACAATAGTTTTTTCATGATTCGTATCAAAGTTTTTTATAGTATGAAACATTATTTCTTAAAGATCGCATGTGTAAAGATAGGTATTTTTTTTAACTGCGGTGTAGGAATAGGATTTCTTATTATTTTTTTGTGAAACAATTATACATTTCAGTAAAAACAACAAAGCCCGTTTCCCTTTTCAGGAAAACAGGCTTTGTACGTATTTCTATCAAATAGAACCTCTCCGAAGCAGGAGCGGGGGATTATCGAACGGGAATTTTGTCGATGCGTGCCTGATGGCGTCCGCCTTCAAAATCGGTAGTGAAGAATTCCGTCATGATCTTGTCGGCCATTGCTTCATCAATGAAACGTCCCGGCATCACCAGTACGTTGGCATTGTTGTGCTGACGGGCCAGATGAGCGATTTCCGGAATCCAGCAAAGTGCGGCACGGATACCTTGGTGTTTGTTCAGGGTGATACCGATTCCTTCACCACTTCCGCAGATGGCAATTCCCGGATAGCATTCTCCGTTTTCTACTGCCAAAGCCAGCGGGTGAGCAAAGTCGGGATAGTCACAACTGTCGGTTGTGTAAGTTCCGAAATCCTTGTATTCCCATCCTTTGGCTTCCAGCCATTTTTTCACGTATTGTTTCAATTCAAATCCGGCATGGTCGGATGCAAGTCCTATTGTTTTCATCAGAGCATTTCTTTTACTTGGTTATATACATTTTCAGCAGTGAAGCCCAGTTTTTCATCCAGCACTTTGTATGGAGCAGAGAAACCGAATGATTCCAATCCCCAGATCTTGCCGTTTGCACCTACCAGACCCAACAAGTTGACTGGCAGACCAGCTGTCAGACCAAATACTTTGGCTCCAGCCGGAAGAATGCTTTCCTGATATTCCTTGCTCTGGCTGCGGAACAAACCTTCTGACGGAACTGACACGATACGAGTCTTCACACCGTCTTTGTGAAGCAGTTCGGCTCCAGCTACCAAGGTAGATACTTCAGAACCAGAAGCTACCATGATGACATCCGGGTTTTCGTCAGAACCAGCTACGATGTAAGCTCCCTTGGCAGCCTGTGAGTAGTCTGTACCTGCAGGCAACATGTTGATGTTCTGGCGAGACAGAATCAGAGCCGACGGAGTATCGGTATTTTCCATAGCCAGTTTCCAGCAGACAGTAGTTTCTTCTGCATCGGCCGGGCGAAGTACCAGCATAGAGTTCTTACCGTGGTGGTTTTTCAGTTTTTCCATCAAGCGGATTTGTGCTTCCTGTTCTACTGGTTCGTGAGTAGGACCGTCTTCACCTACACGGAATGCATCGTGAGTCCAGATAAATTTCACTGGCAACTGCATGAGGGCAGCCATACGTACAGCCGGTTTCATGTAGTCTGAGAATACGAAGAATGTACCGCAGGCAGCGATTACACCACCGTGCAGTGCCATACCGATACAGCAGCAAGCCATAGTCAGTTCGGCTACTCCGGCCTGGAAGAAGGCACCGCTGAAGTCACCGTTTACAAATGCATGAGTCTTTTTCAAGAAACCGTCAGTCTTGTCAGAGTTAGACAAGTCGGCAGAAGCACAGATCATGTTAGGAACCTGCTGTGCCAATGCGCCTAATACTGCTGCAGATGCGTTACGAGTAGCATCGTTTGCTTTCTGCTGGATACCAGCCCAGTCTACTTTCGGAGCTGCTCCGCTGAACCATTCTTTCTGTTGAGCGGCTTTTTCTGGATTAGCTGCAGCCCATGCAGCTTCTTCTTCATGACGTGCTGCTACGATAGCCTTCAGTTCTTCTTCACGTTTTGCGTAAATTTCTTTTACGTCATCGAAGATAACAAACGGATTTTCAGGGTCAGCACCCAAGTTGATCATGGTGTTCTTGTAAGCATCGCCACCCAGAGGAGCACCGTGAGTCTTACAATTGTGTTCGTATGAAGAGTTATCGTCCTTGCGGGCACCCTTACCCATGATACATTTACCGATAATCAGCGTCGGGCGTTTGCTTTCTGCTTTTGCAGCATCCAGAGCAGTACGGATTTGTTCGCAGTCGTTACCGTTGATTTCGATGACATTCCATCCCCATGCACGGTATTTCATGGCTGTATCTTCAGAGATAACATCCTTTGTTTCTGTAGAAAGCTGGATGTCATTTGAGTCATAGAACATGATCAGGTTGTCCAGACCCAGGTGACCGGCAATACGGCCTGCACCCTGAGAAATTTCTTCCTGAATACCACCGTCAGAGATATAAGCGTAGATAGTTTCTTTATTGAAAGTAGGATTACCCGTACGAGCTGCAAGGAATTTGGCAGCGATGGCAGCACCTACAGCAAATACATGTCCCTGTCCCAGCGGGCCAGAAGTGTTCTCAATGCCGCGCATTACGTCCACTTCAGGATGTCCCGGAGTAGGAGAGCCCCACTGACGTAATTGTTTTAATTCGTCTAATGTAAATTTACCGATAAGAGCCAATTGTGAATACAACATCGGTGACATGTGGCCCGGATCCAGGAAGAAGCGGTCGCGACCTTCCCATTTCGGGTTCTGAGGGTCATACTGCAGATACTCTGCATACAAGACATTGATGAAATCGGCTCCACCCATTGCACCTCCGGGGTGTCCAGACTTTGCTTTTTCAACCATTGAAGCAGCCAAAATACGAATATTGTCAGCAGCGTGGTTCATTACTTGTTTGCTGTTCATATAACTAAATTTTGATTTGTATGCTACATAAAATACGGGTGGCACAAGTCACCCGCTTTTTGAAATTATGAGCAAAGGTATGACATTTATATGTAAATTACAAAGTGGAAGTAACTTATTTATTTTACATTTTTTTACTTCTTGTATTTTACCGCAGCCTCTTCTACCGGCAGACAAGCCTTGTAATTTTCAATATAAGCATTGAATCCGGCTACGTCTTCTGCGGTAGGAGATACCTCCACGCCAGCATTTCCGGCAAACACTTTTTCGTCGAGGAAGTCAGCCAGTGACTGCTTCTTGTCATTGTTTACCAGATAAGAACCTAACAGGGCAATACCCCATGCACCACCTTCTCCTGCAGTTTCCATCACAGAAATCGGTGAGTTGATGGCTGCTGCAAGAACTCTCTGACCTACACCTTTGGTACGGAACAGACCTCCGTGACCTGTGATGCGGTCTACTTTGATTTTTTCTTCGTTGAAGAGAATGTCATTTCCAATCTTCAGTACGCCTACCGATGCATACAAGTGCGCACGCATAAAGTTGGCCAGGTTGAATTTATCGCTTGCTGTACGTACGAATAACGGACGTCCTTCTGTCAGGCCGGTTACAGGTTCGCCTGAGAAATAGTTATACGAAATCAGTCCGCCGCAGTCTGCATCACCTGTCAGTGCGTGGTTGTACAACTTGCCGAAAATTTCGTCCATGTCTACCGGCATACCCATCAGTTCCTGGTATTCCTTGAACAGGTTTACCCATGCATTCAGGTCGGAAGTACAGTTGTTGCAGTGTACCATGGCTACCAGGCTTCCGTCAGGAGTAGTTACCATGTCAATCATTTCGTATGGTTTTGACAGGTCTTTTTCCAGTACGATCATAGAGAAAGAAGAAGTTCCAGCCGATACATTACCCGTGCGCTGTTTTACAGCATTGGTAGCCACCATACCTGTTCCTGCATCACCTTCCGGTGGACAAACAGGTACACCTGCTTTCAGATGGCCTGATACGTCGAGTTTCTTGGCACCTTCTTCGGTCAGACAACCAGCATTTTCTCCTGCCAGCAATACTTTCGGCAGAATGTCTGTCAGTTTCCAGCTGTATCCGTAAGGAGCTACTAACTTGTCGAATTTTTCAATCATTTCGGCAGAGTAGTTCTTTGTCTCAGGGTCGATAGGAAGCATACCTGAAGCATCACCGATACCCAGAACTTTTTCGCCGGTAATCTGCCAGTGTACGTAACCTGCCAATGTAGTGAAGAAAGTGATGTCCTTCACGTGTTCTTCCTTGTTCAGGATAGCCTGATAGAGGTGAGAGATACTCCATCTCAACGGAATGTTGTAGACAAAGAGTTCAGACAGTTCGGCAGCTGCTTTTCCGGTGTTGGTATTTCTCCATGTACGGAACGGTACGAGGATTTCTTCTTTATCGTTGAAAGCCATGTAACCGTGCATCATGGCACTGATACCGATGGCTGCCAAGTTTTCTATTTCGATGCCGTACTGGCTTTTTACGTTTGCGCGAAGATCAGCATAGCAGTCCTGCACACCAGCCCAGATAGCTTCAATGCTGTAGGTCCAAAGACCATCTACCAGCTGGTTTTCCCAGGTGTGACTTCCCTGAGCAATAGGTTTATTTTCCTGGTCAATCAGGACAGCTTTGATTCGGGTAGAACCGAATTCAATACCCAAAATGGCTTTACCTGCCTCAATGGTTGACTTTGCATCTTTCATATTAAAATCGATTAGTTAAAGTGAAAAATAAGGCAATATTAAAAAATAAAAGTGCTGCCAGAAAGAAATCTTCTGTCCAGCACTTTTAAGATATACTTGATTAAGTATTAGCAAAGAGCTTTGTTCAGCATGTAGTATACTTCGTTCATGCGAAGTTCTTTCTTGAAGCTGTCGATGGTAGTATCTTTGTTGATATGTACCATTTCGATTCCAGCGATTTCTGCATAGTCTTCCCAGTATTCTGCAGTCAGGTCGTATGAGAAGCAAGAGTGGTGAGTACCACCAGCCAAAATCCATGCACCCGCACCGATTTCGAAATTAGGCATCGGTTTCCAAAGTGCAGAAGCAACCGGCAATTTCGGCAGTGGTTTTGGTTCGATACATTCTACGTCGTTTACAATCAGACGGAAGCGGTTGCCCATGTCTACTACAGTAGCAGTGCATCCTGTACCTACCTTAGAAGTGAAGACAAGGCGTGCAGTCTGGCTCTTACGTACACCGATACCGAGGAAGTGTACTTCCAGACGAGGTTTCTTAGCTGCAATCATCGGACAAACTTCCAACATGTGAGCCTGAAGGATAGAGCTGTTTTCACCGTCGAAGTTCAGTGTGTAGTCTTCCAGGAAAGAACATCCGTTAGGCAATCCCTGGTTCATAACCCATACTGTACGATACAAAGCAGCTGATTTCCAGTCACCTTCTGCACCGAAACCATATCCTTCTGCCATCAGGCGTTGTGAAGCCAATCCCGGAATCTGGTCGAAGTAGCTTCCGTCAGTCTGACCCAGGTCGTCGAAGTTAGTAGTGAAACCTTTGGCGCCTTTAGCTTTCAGGATAGCACGCAGAGCCAATTCAGCTTTAGCTGCGTTCCATACTTTCTGGTATGCTTCAGAAGCTTTGTCTTCCAGTGCTGCATCGTGGTCGTATTCATTGAAGTAAGTTTTTACAAGAGCTTCTACCTCTTCGTCTTTTACTTCTTTGTGATAGCTCATCAGTTCGCTTACCGGACAGTAGTCTACGTGGTAACCCATGCGTTGTTCAGCTTCTACTTTATCACCATCTGTAACGGCTACGTTGTTCATCTGGTCGCCGAAACGTAGAATCAGCATATCCTGAGAATCTGCCCATGCAGCACATACGCGCATCCATACAGCAATCTTAGACAATGTGTTTTCATCTTTCCAATAGCCAACTACTACTTTGCGGCGTACACGCATACGAGCGCAGATGTGACCAAATTCACGGTCACCGTGAGCAGACTGGTTCAGGTTCATGAAGTCCATGTCCATGGTATCCCAAGGAATTTCCTTGTTGAACTGAGTGTGCAGGTGGAGCAACGGTTTCTTCAACTGCTGCAAGCCGTGAATCCACATTTTAGCAGGAGAGAAAGTATGCATCCAAGTGATTACACCGATACATTTTTCTTCGTTGTTGGCTGCTTTGAACACTGCTTCTACTTCTTTAGAAGAGTTGGCAGTTCCTTTATATACTACTTTTACAGGCAATTTGCCGCTGGCATTCAAACCTGCTACCATTTCGTTGCTGTGTGCGTCTACTGCGATAACTGCATCGCCTCCGTAAAGGAGCTGAGCTCCGGTTACGAACCATACTTCATATTGATCAAATGCGTTCATAGTGATTTTATGTTTTTATTTGGTTGGATATTTGTTTTTATGTTATTTTTTCTGTCCGTAATAAGCGTTCGGACCGTGCTTGCGGCTGAAGTGTTTTTCTACCAGCAGCTGATTCATGGTCAGGTGTGGGTTGACAGCATAAGCAATGCTGGCCATTTTGGCTACCTGTTCCATAACTACGGCATTGTGAACGGCATCGTGGGCATCCTTACCCCATGAGAAAGGACCATGGTTCTTTACGAGTACGCCCGGGGTATGTACCGGATTCATGCCTTCAAAACGTTTTACAATTACGTTTCCAGTTTCCATTTCGTAAGCTCCCTTCACTTCTTCTTCTGTCATGTCGGCAGTGCAGGGGATGGCTTCGTGGAAATAGTCAGCGTGAGTCGTTCCGATGTTCGGAATATCGCAGCCTGCTTGTGCCCATGCGGTAGCGTAGGTAGAATGTGTATGTACCACACCTCCGATTTCAGGAAAAGCTTTGTACAATACAAGGTGAGTCGGTGTGTCGCTTGAGGGACGCAACTTTCCTTCTACCACGTTTCCTTCCAGGTCGACTACTACCATGTCTTCTGCTTTCATTTCATCGTAAGACACTCCACTGGGTTTGATAACCACCAGTCCGCTTTCACGGTCGATGGCTGATACGTTTCCCCACGTGAAAATAACCAGTCCGTGTTTCACCAAATCTAGGTTGGCATGAAACACTTCTTCTTTCAGTGCTTCTAACATATTCTTAAAGTTTGAATTTCGGATCTTTCTGATAAGCCTTGTCATTGAATTTGTAGAGAGAGGCTCCTCTTCTTGATCCAGTTTTATCAATTTTATCAGTTTTTTCTATAAATCCCATCTCTGCAATACGTTTGCGGAAATTTCGTTTGTCCATCGGTTCACCGTAAATCGCTTCGTACAAACTTTGAAGCTGCGTCAGGGTGAACAGTTCTGGCAAGAGGTTGAAGCCTATAGGTGCCCTTGAGGCTTTTTGCTTCATGATGGCACGAGCTTTCTCGACCATTTCATTGTGGTCAAAAATCAGGTCGGGCAATTCATTGATGTTTACCCAGAAAGCATTGTGCTGTTGCACCAGCTCACGGTCATATTCATTGATATTGATTAAGGCATAATAAGCCAGTGAAATAACTCGTTCGCCCGGATCGCGGTCTACAGCTCCGAATGCGCCAATCTGGTCCATGTATACATTTTCCAGTCCGGTCAGTTCACTTAATACGCGTTTGGCTGCATCATCAGCACTTTCGTTTTCCTGAATGAAGCCTCCCATCAGCGACCATTGTCCCATTGCAGGTTCGAAGTTTCTTTTAAGCAGCAATAGATTCAGTTCGCCTTTGTCGAATCCGAAGATAATACAGTCGATTCCGACATAAAATTTGGGATTATGATTATAATATGTGGTCATGAAGTTCGTGACTTTTGGTTCTTTACAACTTGGTTTCTTTTGGTCTTTGTTATTTTTCTACTGTAAACTTGAAGATACAGTGGCTGTGGTAAGTTTGTCCCGGAGCCAGAATAACAGAAGGCCATTGGGGTTTGTTGGGACTGTCAGGATAGTGCTGTGTTTCCAGACATACAGATGCACGTTGCGGGTATGCGATGCCTTTCTTTCCCTTCACTGTTCCGTCCAGGAAGTTTCCGGTATACACTTGAATGCCCGGTTCGTCTGTATACACTTCCAGGCTGATACCTGTGGTCGGGCTGGTCAGTTTGGCTGCCACCTGATTGATGTCACCTTTGGTTTTCAATACCCAGTTATGGTCAAATCCGTTACCGAATTTCACCTGTTCGTTAGAGAAATCGGTCACTCCTTCGCTAATGGCCTTCGGTGTGTTGAAGTCGAACGGAGTATCTTTTACTGCCATCATTTCACCTGTTGTCATGAAGGTGCTGTCTACCGGAGTAATACTGTCGGAAGCTACGTAAAGCAGATGATCTGTAGCCGGTTTAGACGGGTCACCATTCAAGTTGAAATAAGAGTGGTTAGTCATGTTGATGACTGTTGTCTTATCTGTAGTAGCATCATATTTGATGTCGATGGCATTGTCAGCTGTCAGTGAGTAAGTCACGTTGGCAGTCACATTTCCCGGGAAGTTATTGTCTCCATCAGGTGATTTCATGGTCAGCACGATGGTGCTGTCATTGGATTGGTTGGCTTCGTATACCTGATATTGCCATCCGGTAGGACCACCGTGCAGGCAGTGACCGAAGTTATTGGTAGGAAGCTGGATTTCCTGTCCGTCAATAGTAATTTTTCCTTTGTTGATTCGGTTGGCATAACGGCCGATGGAAGCTCCGAAGTCACTTGGAATATTCTGATAGTCAGCTATGCTGTCAAAGCCAAGAACCACATCTGTCATCTTTCCATTTTTGTCGGGAACCATGATTGATACGATTCGTCCTCCGAAATTGGTTACACAAACTTCCATTCCCTGATTGTTCTTCAGGGTGTAAAGTTTGATAGGTTTGGTATTTTCTGCTGAAACCTCAAAATTAGCAGGGTTCAAGCCTGATAATGTCAGCTCCGGTTGCTGGGCTTGCTTGGAAGCACAACCGCTCAATACTGCAAGGATGATACTTGCCCCTAAAAAAGATTTGTTCATGCTTTTCATATGAAATTGTTGATGTTTTTATCTATGGTGTAAAAGTAACACTTAAAACGATTGCTTGTTCTTTTTTTCAGATGTTTTTCAACATAGAATGAGTGTTTTTCAGTAGTTTCTATAAAACAATGAAGAGGATATGCAGCTTTTTTACATATCCTCTTCATTTATAAGTTAGTTTTTATGGATTACCAGAAGTATGCATAGAACAATGCGCAGAGAACTACAACGCCCAATGTGGCAATTACATCCCACATATTCCAGCTTTCGCGAATAGCTTTCTTGTAGTCGCTAGTGAAGGTGATAGCAGCGATTTGTTCAGATGTCGGTTTGGCAGTAAACATGGATACTACGTACATCATGATAACGATGAATACCAGCAACCATACTTCGAAGATAAGCCAGTTAGTCTGCCAGAACCAAGAAGTGCATTCCCAGAACGCTCCGTCCATTACCGCTTTACCAGAGTCGGTGATTACGTTAGTCAGCAAGCGCAGCATACCGATGAGGAATCCTCCGATAAGTCCCCATTCACCAGCTTTCGGTGTAATGCGCTTAGAGAAGATACCCAGTGTAAATACGGCCACCATGGCAGGAGCAATCAAAGATTGAATATCTTGAAGATAAGAATACAAGTTACCCATGTTCATCATGATAGGCATCCATGCCAATCCCAACAGTACGACAACGACTGTCGCTACACGTCCTACCATTACGTAGTGGCTTTCGCTCATACCTTTTTTCATAGGTTTGTAGAAATCTTCTGTAAACAATGTCGCGCAGCTGTTAAAGAATGCAGCCAAAGAAGCTACGAGAGCGCAGATGAAACCGATGGTTACGATACCTTTCACACCTGCAGGCAGGATGTTCTTTACCATCATGGCAAAAGCACCATCTGTGTCATGTGTGTTGGTGATGTCCATTACGATGTTGCTGCCGGTTTTCTGTGAGAGTGCGAATGCCACCATACCCGGAATCAGGAACATGAAAACAGGCAACAGTTTGAAGTAACCGGCTGCGATTGTACCGCGGCGTGCGCGTGCCATAACTTTGCGGTTGTCTTCTCCTTTAGTCTGTCCGAGCACACGCTGTACGATGTGCTGGTCTGTACACCAGTACCAGAAACCGATGATAGATGCTCCGAGGAATACCACATAACCCGGGAATTGCGGATACATCGGGTCAGCTGGGTCAGTGTGGAACATGTGAGTTGTTCCGAAACCGTCGTGTGCGGCGTTACAAACAGCCATCATTTGTGACCATCCTTCTGAGATACTGCCATCGCCAAGCATATTCAAGCCCAGGAACAAAACCAGGAATGAACCGATGATAAGAATAGGGGTCTGGATGGCAGAAAGTGTCATTACACCTTTCATACCGCCAAATACAGTGAAGATAGCCGTAATGAAGATAAGGCCAAGTGCTCCCCACCAGAATGGAAGTCCAAGTAAATATTCAAAGAAGATACCACCGGTAAATGCAGTAACAGATACTTTTGTCAATACGTAGGCAATCAGTGTAATGATAGATAACCATGAACCAGTACGTTGTGTGTAGCGGAATTTCAGGAAGTCAGGCATGGTGATAATCTTGCCCATTTTGTTGTTTAATAGCTGATAAAACGGAACGAACAGCCAACCAAGAATCAGGATCATCCATCCTTGCATTTCCCAGTGTGCCATACCTACACCGTCTTTTGCACCTGTACCGGCCAATCCTACAAGATGCTCAGAACCGATGTTTGCTGCGAAGATGGCAGCACCGATAATGTACCAAGGTTCCCCTTTTCCGAAAAGGTAGTCCTGACTGTCGGCACCTTTCATTTTTTCCTGATCTTTCTTTATTGCACGGTAAACAGCCCATACAATAGCCATGACTCCAACGGCGAGAACCAACCAGTCGAGCCAAATAAATTCAGTTGAATTCCAATTCATAATAGTATTATTTTAATTATTTGTGTATTGATTTCTCGGTTATCAAAAACTGGTTCTATTTCATTTGTTTTTCAAAGTGTATTAGTAACACTAATTCGAATGCAATATTACGGATAAGTGTAAAATTACACTAATAAAAACCCATGTTTTAGAGCATGTTTCCTTCTTTTTTTTCGTCCTCTTTCGTTTTTAACATTTCAGCGGACGACGAAAGTAAAAAACTTCTGTAGACTTTTGAGTATTTTTACGTGTCCGTTCGTATTAGTATATGTGAAAATAAAAAACTAGAAGATATGAAAAGACTGATTCTTTTGCTGTGCCTGTCTGTAGTTATAGGGGCGGTACATGCACAAACCGGGCGGTTAGACTTGAAGCTTCCGCAAGGACATCCCCGCTATCTGACCACACAGGAGGGGAAGAAAGAAACTCAGGAGTTGATTAGAAAGGCTCCTTGGGCAAAAGATGTGTATGAGCGGCTTCGGCAGCGGACAGACAAATATGTAGACCGGGGAACGGACTGGCTGTCCTCCCGTTTGCTGATGTACTGGAACACACATGCTACGGATGTATATATAAAAGGTGAATATTACGATCATGCCGGAGGTGAAAAGGCACCTGCTCCTACGGTGGTGTTTACCGGTGCGCGCAGCCATGCCACCAATTACAAACGGCCCCGCCTGGAAGATCTGAAGCCTTATCAAGAGGATGCCAGAGGAATGTATTTGGCCAATGGTGCTCTGGAGGGTAACCCTTACGAGTGGGTGAGCATCAGTAAAACCGGAAGAATGATTGAGAGCATCAATAATGAAATCGTAGGTATAGCCCGTGATGCGGCATTCCTCTGGTGGCTGACCGGCGAACAGAAGTATGCTACGGCGGCTGCTTCCGTCTTTGATGTGTACATGACAGGTCTGTACTATCGTAATGTGCCCGTCGATTTGAATTACGGTCACCAGCAGACGCTCGTAGGAATGACTTCCTTTGAGGTGATTCATGAAGATGTCATTAATTCGTTGGTACCGCTTTATGATTTCCTTTATACATATCTGCAAAAGGAAAAGCCGGAAAAGATGACCATCTATGCCGATGCTTTCAAGAAATGTGCCGATAACATCATTGCCAACGGGGTACCTCACAACAACTGGAACCTGCTGCAGGCGCATTATATCATGAATATAGCCCTGATTCTGGAAGATGATGCAAAGTATGCCGACAGCAAAGGGCGCCAGTATTATATCGATTATCTGGTGAACCAGTCATCCATTCGTCAGTGGTCATTGAAAAAACTGGCCGATTACGGGTTTGATGCGGCCACGGGAATCTGGGCAGAATGCCCGGGTTACAGCAGTGTGGTGGTAGGCGACTATGCCAGCTTTGTCAGCCTGTTCGATGAGAATCTGGGCATGGACCTTACCAAGGAGATTCCGGTACTTCCGAAAGCTGTAGAAGCTATGCCGCAGTATCTCTTCCCGAACCGTATGGTTTGCGGGTTTGGCGATACGCATCCTTCTACACTGCGGACCGATATTTTCCGTTATATGATTCAGAATGCCCGCACCCATGGAAAATCCGAAGATGAGCGAAAATTTACAGCCATGCTGAAACTGTTCGATTCGTCTTCTTCTCTTCCGGTAGCAGAAAGAGGCAAAGCACCGGTAGCTATCACTTCTTTCTTTGCTGGGAAACCACTCGTATTGGATGAAAAAGTGAAGGCAGGCAAGATTGATGACTATGTAACTCCAACTTTCTATGCTCCGAATGTGAGCTGGTTGGCACAGCGTAATGGTATGAACCCTCGTCATAGTCTGATGGTGTCACTGAACGGCAGTGAAGGTAATCACATGCACGCCAATGGCATCAGTATGGAACTGTATGGCAAGGGCTACGTGCTCGGGCCGGATGCCGGTATCGGAAAAACCTTGTATCAGGGGCTGGATTACTTGGAATACTACAGTCAGTTCCCTTCGCATAACACGGTTTGTGTGGACGGTATCTCTTCTTATCCCGTCATGAAGAGCAACCATTCCTTTAAGTTGCGTGCCTTGTATCCTGCGGCTGGCGAACAGATTCCTTATCAGCCGATTTCTTATAGTGAGGTCTATTTCCGTGAACCGGAAACCTTTGCCGACCAGACCCGTCTTAACGGAATTGTCAACGTAGGCGATTCTGCGGGTTATTATATCGATATATTCCGTAGCCGGAAAGTAGAAGGCGGCGACAAGATGCACGACTATTTTTATCACAACTTAGGACAGCACATGACATTGACAGCAGCTGACGGAAGTGAACTCGGACTTCAACCCACTCAGGAACTGGCCTTTGCCGGAGGTCATCTGTATGCCTATTCCTATATTTATAATAAGAAACGGGCGGTAACAAGCAAGAACGTGAAGGCCGGATTCACTATCCAGATGCCCGACCAAGACGATATTACGATGAACCTTTGGATGAAAGGGGAGGAAGGACGCGAAGTCTTTTCGGCGCTGAGTCCCATGACGGAAGGGTTGAGTCGCATCAAGGATATGCCGTATTCCATTAAGGACCAGCCAACACTTACTTTCGTGGCACGTCAGAAAGGGGAAGCCTGGAACCGTCCTTTCGTAGCGGTGTATGAACCTTCTACCGTAAAAGAACCTTCTTGCATTTCATCGGTCGATTATCCTCAGGTAGAAAGCGAACAGAAGGGCAGTCATGTTGGTATCCGTGTCGTACTGACCAATGGAAATATTGACTGGATTCTATCGTCGGATGAGCAAACACATCATTGTGCGTTAGAAGAATTACAAGCTTGTGCAGGGTATGCCTTGTGTCGTCAGTCAGCAGAAGGAGAGACTCTTCAAGCTTTCTTGGGCAACGGTACGCAGTTGGCAACAAATGGAGTAAGCATTCGTACGGATTTACCGGCCAATGTATTGCTACTGAAGCAGAATGGAAAATGGATGTACACGGCTACGGCTCCTTGTCGGGTAATTGTAGGGAAGAAAAAATACACACTTTCAGTTGCTAACGTATTGACAGTCTTGAAGTAATCTGATAAACGCTTAGGAGATAAGCAGGAAACCGCTTGTCGTTTACTATGTTTCCCGAGGCAGAAATGTAGGGTTCCTTTACGGAAGACCTAGGTTTCTGCTTCGGGAAACGTTTGGCTTACGCGGGAGAAACCTAAAATATGCGAGCGGATATTTCTTTCTATGTGGTTGAGTTCTGGTATTTTTATCGCTTGCCGATATGAACAGGTGTATCATGGAGCTTGTTTTTTTATACTGACTTGATGGAATATAGACAGAATCTGTGTACTTTTGCTTATAAAACGAAGCATGAACTGGAAATGAAAAGATATCTGACATATATATTGTTGCTTTTGTTAACCTGTCTGTGTGTACCTCAGGTGGAGGCAGCTTCTTCGGTATTTCGTAACTTGTCCGTATCCGACGGACTTCCTGATTTGGTTATCAATGTCATTTACAAGGATTCAAAAGGTTACGTGTGGATGGGTACCAACACCTCGGTGGAACGTTTTGACGGCATACGCCTGGAGCATTACATGGTGGAAGGCAGCAATGAAAACCTGAAGCGGGTGTTTGCCTTGATGGAAATGCCAGGTAATGAACTATGGGTAGGTACCGGCATGGGACTTTTCCGCTTGGCTGAGGGGGCTGAGAAACTTGAACGACTGGCTCCTGAAATGATTACGAGCGGAGTGCATGCTTTCTGCAAGGTGGGCGATGCGCTTTATGTGGGAACAGAAAAGGGCTTGTACGTCTATAAGAATGGCGTTTTTGCCCATGTACTGGTCGATAAGAATGTTTTCTCAAAAGCTAATTTTGTCACAGGCATATCAGAAGGAGACAGTGGTGTGCTATGGCTTTCTACAATGGGAGGACTGAAATCTCTGTGTTTGTCCGACCAGAAAGTGGTTTCTTTTCCAGACGAACTGGGAAAGAAAGGACAAAATCTTTCCTATTATAACATTACGCGTATAGGTTCGAAAGTCTTTATGGGTACAATGACCGATGGACTTGTGGCTTTCGATACCTTGTCTAAAAGCTTTTCGCATTACCTGGATGTGGGTTGCGGTGTGATTTCTTCTTTGTCTGGCGATGGAAAAGACTTGCTTTATGTAGGGACAGACGGAAATGGGGTGCATTTTATTTCCGTGAGCCGCCAGAGTGTGGTCCGTTCATTCCGTCACGACCGTGATGCCGATAGTCAGATTCGCTCCAATTCAGTGTACTCGGTATTGGTGGACCGCGACGGGCTGTTGTGGATTGGTTTCTATCAGTTGGGAGTAGATTATACTTTGTTTCAAAGCGATCTCTTCTCGACTTATAAATATGAAAACCTGTTTGATTCACGGGATATGGCCGTCAGGACCATTGCTTTTCATGGAAGCCAGAAGCTGATAGGCTCGCGCGACGGGTTTGTGTGTATAGATGAGGCCGACGGACGCTTCCGGAGTTTTAAGTCTCCCCGCCTGCGTGCTTCTATCATCGTGTCAAGCTGCTATTTCAACGGGAAATACTACATCGGCACGTATGGAGGAGGAATGTATGTGCTGGACGCCTCAACACTGGAATTACATGATTTTGATGTAGCTTCTGAACCTTTTTTGCACGGACATATATTTGTGATTCGTCCGGATAACCGGGGAAACTTGTGGATAGGTACTTCTGCCGGACTTTATTGTTTTCGCGACGGGAAAATCGTGCGTCACTACACGAGCGACAGTTCCAAGCTTCCTGAAGGAAATGTGTATGAGATTTATTTTGATTCATCGCATAAGGGGTGGATTTGTACGGAGACTGGTATCTGTATCTGGGATCCCTCTTCCGAAAGTCTGAAAAACGACGTGTTCCCGGAAGGATTTGTACACAAAGAAAAAATCCGTATGATTTATGAGACCTCCGATCATCAACTTTATTTCTTGCCCGATAAAGGAGAACTTTTTGTATCCGACCTTACCATGAATCATTTTAACCGACTCGCCCCAGGTACCTTGCTCGACGGGAAGTCCCTGATGGCTGTAGTAGAGGACTCGGAGGGATGGTTGTGGGTAGCCACCAATAAAGGAATGTATCGTTTCGACAAGAAAAACCAGGTAGTTCCTTTTAATTTTGCCGATGGTATTCCCAGTCTGATTTTTATCAACTGTGTTCCCATCAAAGACGAAGAAGGTAATTTTTGGTTTGGTAATTCCAGAGGACTGGTGCGCTTGAATGGAAAAGAAATGGGCATGCTTCCCAGTCGTTATGTAATCTCCTTATCAGATGTACTGGTCAACGGTAAGAGCATGCAACGGCAGCTTACGGGAGAAAAGGGGCATTATTCACTCACATTGGAGAATTCTCAGAAAAGTGTGACCATTCAGTTCTCTGCTTTAACTTATAGCGATCCCAACAGTCTGATGTATGAATATAAATTAGGAGAGGAGGGAGAATGGATTTCCTTGATGGGAAAATCGGAAGTTTCTTTATATGATTTGCCTTCTGGGGTTACTTCCTTCATTATCCGTCAGATTGGTTATCCTGATTCTGCCATGACGCTGGATATTTGCATTCCAAATCGTTCCTGGTTGCATGGGTTGTACCTATTTATTATAATAGTTTTGGTGGTGGCTGGTGTATATATATTCCGTCGTTGTCTGTTGCGCGTGGTATGGTCTGTATTGCGCAAACTGAACGGTATTAATGATACCGAAATGCCGGTAGTCATAGAGGCAGAAAAGACGGAAAAAGAATCTGAAGAAACCTCTCAGGAAGTCGAAATTGCTCAGGAAGAAGTGTTGGAGAGGCCAGCAATGCCGAAACCTGAGAAAAAGTCAACATCTTCCACTGAGGATAAATACCGGACGAATAAAGTCAGTCCGGAAGAGTGTAAGCGACTTTTCCGTTTGCTGGAGCAGGAAATGAAGCGCAACAAACCCTATCGCAATCCGAACCTTAAAGTGGCAGACCTTGCCGTAGCAATAGGCACAACTTCTCACTCACTTTCATATCTCTTTAACCAGTATTTGGAGAAGAATTATTATGATTACATCAACGAATATCGTGTAGAAGAATTCAAGTCGCTTATCCTGAAAGATGAGTACGCAAAATATACTCTGACGGCCATGGCAGAACTTTGTGGTTTCAGTTCGCGTGCCTCGTTCTTCCGCACATTTAAGAAATTGGCAGGAATAACTCCGAACGAATACATCAAACAAGTCTCAGGTGAGCATCGTCCGGTAGATTGACGGACTTTTTAGTGTCAAAAGAGGGAAAAACATCCTGTACGTAAGTCTCAAATTATTATTTGACACTTACGTACAGGATGTTTTATTTTGTTGTGAATCAATTGTTTGTGTAGAAACTAGTCTTGCAGGATAAGGTGAGATTTATTTCATGTTACATTTGTTTTAGTTTTTTGGGATTGTAGATACATTTGCAGTGTCAAAAAACCAAAACAAGCTAATTTATGAAAGACCTGACGAACACATCCAATGAGCTAGTAGCACAGATTTTTGCGGACTACCATCAGTCGGTCTTCTTTTATATCTATAAGAAAATAGGGAAAAAAGAAGATGCGGAAGATTTGGTTCAGGACGCATATCTTCGCCTTTTGGAATACCGTGCTATGCTGCGTCCCGACACTGTAAAGTATTTCTTGTTTACGATTGTACGTAATCTGGTGTCCGACTATCTCCGCCATTTTTATAAAAAACAGGAAGTGACCGCTTATCTGGAAGAAAACTATCAGTCACAGCGTGCTGGAGATGCAGATGCCCGTGTCATTGTGCGTGACTTGCAGAGACATGAGCTGATGAGAGTGAATTGCCTGCCTTGTCAGCGTCGTAAAATCTATATTATGAATCGTTTTGAGGGGAAAACATCGGCAGATATTGCGGCCGAATTGAATCTTTCTGTTCGTACGGTGGAGAATCATTTGTTTATCAGCCGCAAGGAAGTACGCAACTATATGAAACAATGTATATAAAATAATGATAAGAAGTAAAAACGTTAATTTAAAGTTTAATCTTATGAAGAATGATTTTCTGAAAAATTCATCGCAGAGAGTCCTTTTTTCAGCCATGATGGTTTCGGCTTTAGTAGCCGGCAATGTGGCTCCGATGCATGCGGAGGTGACTTCTGTACAATCGGTTCTGCAATCGGTAAGTGTGAAAGGACAAGTGCTGGATGCGGAGGGTATCCCCGTTATTGGTGCAAGTGTTCTTGAAAAAGGAACTACAAATGGAGTGATCACAGACATTGACGGAAATTATTCGTTGAATGTGTCTTCTAAGAATGCAGTAGTGGTGATTTCTTATATTGGCTATAAAACGGTAGAATTGCCAGCTTCTAATCCTAATTTGTCGAAAGTCATTCTTAAGGAAGATACTGAGGTTTTGGATGAAGTAGTGGTTGTAGGTTATGGTACACAAAAGAAAGAATCACTGACAGGAGCAGTAACTGTGGTCGATTCGAAAGCTTTTAAGGAAAAAGGAAGCTTGTCCAGTCCGCTGGCTGCTCTTCAGGGACAGGTTCCGGGAGTGATGATTTCACGTTCTTCTTCAGCACCTGGTGATGAAAGCTGGAGTATGAATCTGCGTGGTTCTGTTTCTGTAAACTCTATTGAACCTTTGGTGGTTGTGGATGGAGTTGCTTATACTAGTGTAAACGATTTGCGTTTGATTAATTCAAATGATATTGAATCGATTAACTTCCTGAAAGACGGTGCTGCAGCTATCTACGGTTCGCGTGCGGCAGGTGGTGTGGTGTTGATTACTACGAAGAAAGGTAAGGAAGGGAAGACAAAAGTGGAATACAGTGGGACGGCTACTTTAAAAACGGTGGGTCTGATGCCTGAGATGATGAACATTGACCAATGGGCAGACGGAGTAATGACTGCATTGGAAAATGACAACAATACGTCCAATGAGTGGTATGCTTATGCGCAGTTAGCTAAAAAAATGAAAGGGTCTTATTTGGATAAACGCTATGGAGGAAGTCCTTTTGGTACTGATAAGTTTGGCGACGTGGCAGACTTCGTTTTTGATGATTCGGCCGACTGGTTAGGCTCTTTGTTCGGAAGTACTTGGTCAACGGAGCAGAATCTGAGTATTTCAGGAGGAACAGAACGCTCATCTTACCGTCTTTCTTTAAGTTATTTGTATGATGGTTCTACACTTCAATACGGAAATAACAACAATAACCGCTACAATTTCCGTTTGAACAATACTTTCAAACTGACAGATAACTTGACATTAGATTCTTCTATTTCGTATAATCGTCAGGAACAGGTGGCACCGTCCATGATTTCGTCTGTACTTACAGTATCGATGCCGATGCCGGGGTTGCCTCTTACGACTGTAGACGGAAAACCCTATGCTTGGGGGACATGGGGATCTCCTGTAGCTAAAGTGTCAGAGGGAGGAGACAATCGTTTGTCTGTTTCGGCTTTCAGTGTAAGTGAAACTTTAAACTGGACACTGACAGACTGGCTGACTGCCAATGCCAATGTGGGTTATAATACCAGTACGGCTACCAGAAATCAGGTAGAGAATGCGATTACTTATTATAATTATTTAGGTGATGTTCAGACTTTGGTTGATCCTATTCAGGCAAATTCATCCTATAAACAAACCAGTTCTAGAACGGACTTTTACTCTGTAACAGGGTTTTTGAACGCACACAAAACGTTTAATCAAGATCATGATTTAAGTTTGACATTAGGTGCCCAGTACGAATTCAAAGAATATACTTATTTTGGTGCTAAAGTAAAGGATACCCAGAATGGTCTGGAAATAGTAAACGGTTCTGGAGAAATAACCCTAAGTGGGGATGAAGACAAGTACCAGAATGCAAATATGTCTTATTTCGGACGTTTCAATTACAGCTATAAAGATAAATATCTGCTGGAAGTAAACGGACGTTATGATGGTTCTTCCAAATTCCAGCCTGAAAACCGTTGGGATTTATTCTATGGGGCTTCTTTGGGATGGAGAATCAAGCAGGAGAACTTTATGCAGAATATAGACTGGTTAAGCGACTTGAAACTGCGTGTGTCTTATGCCGAAATGGGTAACCAAAGCGGTATTGCCAATTATGATGGCGTGCAGTTGTATAATATGGTGGCTGGTACAGGTGCTTATGTAGGTGACGGAAAGCTTTCTTACATTAAGACTAACGGTGAACTGGCTTCTCGTTCTCGTAGCTGGGAGCGCATTAAGAATTATAATGTGGGTGTAGACTTTGGATTCTTGAATGGCGCATTGAGCGGTTCTGTTGAAGCCTTTCTGAAGAAGAATGATAATATGCTGGTTAGCATTACATATCCCGGTATTTTGGGAGATAAGGCTCCTAAGGCCAATGCTGGAAAATTCAAAGACTGGGGATTTGAAGGTCAGATGACGTATCGCGGAAATGTGGCCGGTGTAAATTACTATGTAGGAGGAACATTTACGTTTGCGCGTAATGAACTGGTAGACTATGGTGGAACAACCGTCTTGAAATCTGGTTATACTACTACTCAGCAGGGGTATGCATTGAACTCTATTTTTGGTCTGCGCTATGGAGGAAAGATACAGAACGAAGAACAGTTGCAAGCTTATCTAGCTAAGTATTATGAAAATAACGGTATCAATATGCCTAGCAATCTGCGTGTAGGTGACAATATGTATTGTGATGAAAATGGTGATGGTGTACTGGATGAAAAAGATTATATTTACTTGGGAAGTGATACCCCTGAAATATCTTATTCGTTCAATGCCGGAGCTTCTTACAAGGGATTTGATGTAAGCGTAATTTTCCAAGGGTCTGCCAATCGTTTTGTATACCGTGGAATTGACAACTGGACAGTGCCTTTCCGGGCAAATTACACGAATACTATTACATCTTCTATCGGTAATGTGTGGAGCCCGGAAAATCCGGATGCCTACTATGCACCTTATACGAATGATGCAAATATCAATAACTACAACTATCAGGCATCTTCTCTTACCTCACAAGACGGACGTTATCTTCGTTTAAAGAACCTGACTATCGGTTATACATTTACAGATAAACTGCTACAAAAGATCAAATTCTTGCAAGGAGCACGTATTTATGCTACCGGTACAGATTTGTGGGAATATACAAAGATTAAAGACGGATGGGATCCGGAAGCTGCACGCGATGCAACTGGATTGAAACGTTATCCATTTACTCGTAATATTACATTTGGGGTTAATTTAACTTTCTAAAAAGACAAACTTTATGAATAAGAAACATTATATAAGGACAGCATGTCTGTCAGTTTTGAGCTTGTTTGCGGTGTCTTGTCTCGATTTAGATCCGAAAGCACAATTGGGAGACAATTTGGTATGGAATAAGGCTGATAATTTTCAGTTGTTTGCCAATCAGTTTTATAGCTGGACTCGTGATTTCCAGTTGTCTACGACCAATACGTATGGCAATGGCGTAAGTGATGGCCCGCATAGTGATTACCGTTCTGATTTGATTGCTACATCTTCTATCAATACGTATAGTCAGGGTACGAATGTAATTCCTGCGGAAGATGACAACTATACTACTTTGTATAAACAGATTTATTATACGAATTTGCTGTTAAATCGTGCCGAGTCTTTTGAAGACAAAGCCGCAATTGCTGTACCAGTGGCAGAAGCGAAGTTTTTCCGTGCATATTGTCATTTTGAACTTGTGCAGATTTGGGGGAATGTTATTTTGCTGACTCAGCCTTTGGATTTGACATCTGGTGAGTTGTATGCAGCGCGTAATGACAGAGGTGAGGTGATTGACCAGATTGTGACAGACCTGCAGGAAGCTGCTGAAGCTTTGCCGGAAACGGCAGAGGCGGGAAGATTGACCAAGTATGCAGCTTACGCCATGTTATCACGTGTGGCACTTTATGAGGGAACTTGGCAAAAATTCCATACAAACGGAGCAGATACTGAAACTAATACGGAACGTAGTACAGAACTGCTGACTATTGCTAAGAATGCGGCTTATAATGTTATCAAAGACAATAAATACAAACTGTTTTATAATGAAACCTTAGGTAACCAGAGTTATCGTTATATGTTTATTTTAGAGGATGCAGCTCAATGTAATCCTGCTAATTTACATAAGACTGACAATACGGAGTATATACTGTCTCATCGTCACAGAGATGGCGATAAAGGGACAAACATCACTCACGGAATGCTGGCAAATGTATGTTATGTTACTCGTAAAATGGCTAATATGTATTTGTGTTCTAACGGATTGCCAATAGATAAGGCTGGTGATACCTTTAAAGGATACTCTGGTGCGACTACTGAGTTTCAGAACCGTGATAACCGTATGACAAATACATTGTTGCAGCATGGTCAGAAATACTGGAATAATGATGGTAAATGGCGTACTACATGGAATGATGAGGATTTGAATAATGCATTAGAGGCAAATGTACGTTCAAATAGTGGTTACCAGAATTATAAATGGTGTGTAGAGCGTCAGGTAGCTGATTACTATGAATCTATGGATTATCCGGTTATCCGATACGCTGAAGTTTTATTGAACTATGTAGAAGCTGTATACGAATTACAAGGAAATATTAGTGATGATGATTTGCAATATCTGAATGATGTACGTACGCGCGTTAATCCGGATATGCCTGAGCTGACTAATGAATTTGCTTCTAAATATGGTTTGTCTATGCGTGAAGAAATACGTAGAGAACGTACTGTTGAATTATTCCTTGAAGGATTCCGTATTGATGACTTAAAACGTTGGGCTACAGCTCCCGAAGAAATGCCACAAGATCAGTTGGGTGTAAAAGTAAAAGGCACTTGGTTTGAAACGAACTGGTCGGCACAATCTCGTCAGTTGAATAGTGATGGATGTATTATCTTATACGATGGACGTATATGGGATGACAAACTCTATTTATATCCTCTGCCTTCAGATCAGCTGCAATTGAATCCGCAGTTGGGACAGAACCCTGGTTGGAGTAATAATTAAAATTGTGTTTATTCATTTTAGAAAATTTGTATGATGACATATCAATTATATAAAAAGTTTGGCGGTATCTTATTGGCTGCAATTTCTGTTGCAATGGTTGCATGCCAGGATGATGAAAGTGCTGAATTAAGTCAATCGGTGTATCCGGAATCAATAACACTTAATATACCGGAAGAGGTAAAACCGTTGATTTATAAAGACGAGAATGGTACAAATGTGTTGCCCTTGTTGAAAGGTGAAACTGTTCAATTGGGATGTACCATTCTTCCTGAAAATGTAACGTTCAATGAAGTTGTATGGGCTTCAAGTGATACAAATGTGGCTGAAGTAGATCCGAATGGTGTGGTGAAAGCGGTCAATGGAGACGGTTCAACCTATTCGGTTATACAAGTTTCTCCTTCTGCTTTTTATTCCGGAAGTGGTATCTATGGTACACTAAAGGTGATGGTATCCAATGAAATGGTGAAAGCTGAAAGTATTTCTTTGTCTGCTGAAGCTGATCAGGTATATATGGGAGAGAGTCTGCAGTTGCAATATGCTATTTTGCCAGAAAACACTACTTACAAGACAGTGAAATGGTCCACTTCTGACGAGTCGGTTGCAACGGTTGATGAAAATGGCTTGGTCACAGCGCAGATTATTGATGCAAATACCGAAACGGTTACCATTACAGCTTCAGCTTTGGATGGGTCACAAGTATATGCAAGCAAGCAACTTACTATAATGAAGGTTGTTCAGCCTGAAGATATTACCATTGATCAGAGTGTGTCTGCAGAACAGAATTATGTATGGGCTATTACGGATAAGACAGTCAAATTACCTTATACTACAGTGCCTGCCGATTGTACAACTTCATTGATAGAATGGACTTCCAGCAACGAAGATATTGCTACTGTAAATCAAGGTGTAGTAAACTTCAATCAGAATGGAGTCTTTGGCGATGTTACGATTACCGCAACTTGTCCTGAAACAGGAAAAACATCTTCTATCAAGTTACGTCTGGAAGAAGGATTGGTACGTGAATTGTTCCATGATGAAAATAATTATACATGGTATAATGCAAAACAAAGTGGAAATGGAACAGAATCTTCTCATGAATGGCATGATGGTTATTTAACTGTGACTACTTATACACAGACTGCTGGAACCAAGCAGCGTGGTGACTTTAAATGCTGGAGTCCGAAGACTTGGTTGCATGCTGGTAAGTATCCTATTTTTGCCATCCGAATGGACGACGTGGCAGATAAGTATAAAGATGAAGGTGTGACTGCACGTAATATTAATCTGGATGCAGCAGGTACTTGTGGTGGTACTGCTTTCAGTGGAAATTTGGGAGGCTCCAATAATAAGTATAAATATAACTATAAGTGTAGTGATGGTAGCCGTGTCTTTGTGTACGATTTGTCTACTCAAAGTTGGGCTAAAGGTGGAGTCTTACCAGGTTCTGTCGCAGAGTTTACTACCTTGCAGTTTAAATATGCGGATATCGCGACTATCGACCATCAGATTCAGTATAATGTATACTGGGTACAAACCTTTAAGACTCTTGATGACTTGGAAGCTTATCTGGATAAAGAAGGGCTGACTTATGAAAAATGATAACTAAAAAAGAACGAATTATGATAAAGAATATCAGATTATTTGCAGGTGCAACGCTACTTATGGTAGCGTTCTCCTCCTGCTACAAGAATGAATTTGGGGTAGTCGATCTTACTATGCCAGAAGATAATCCCGGAACCGTAGCGGGAGAATATGTATACAATCATCCTTGTGCCATGTATAATGAGGCCGATTTTACACGTGTAAAGAAGATGTTAGATGACGGAACGGCTCCAGCTATGGTAAAGACTGAACTGGTGAATTTGAAAAACAGTCCGTACACTTCACTTACATACACTCCTTCTCCTCAGGAAGAAATCGTGCGTGGAGATGCTACCGGAACCGTTTCTGGAAAAGAAAATTATAGCTATGCCATGAAAGATGCAGCTGCTGCTTACCAGACTGCACTTTTGTGGAAGTTGACAGGGGATATAAAATATGCGGATCTTTCAGTTAAGATTTTGAATGCATGGGCTGATGTGTGCAAGCGTATTACTTCGAATGATGCAAACCATATGTTGGCTGCCGGCTGTCAGGGATATACATTTGCCAATGCTGCAGAAATCATGCAGACTTATGAAGGCTGGAGCGCAAATGATATAGCTGATTTTAAGACTTGGATAGTAAATGTATTTGCATCTAAAAATAAAGATTTCCTGGATAACCATCAGGGAACGAATAATTGTTCGCTGCATTATTGGTCAAACTGGGACTTGGTAAATATGTGTTCCTATTTGGCCATTGGCATTCTGACGGAGAACAACGATATGGTGAACTTTGTTGTGAACTATTTTTATAATGGTGTAGGAAATGGCTGTATTTCCAATTTGATTCAGGCTACGTTTGATGATCCCTTGGGAAGTGGTGAACAGATTAGTCAGAATCAGGAAAGTGGCCGTGACCAGGGGCATGCCTGTATGTCACTGGCTGTGACCGCTAATTTATGCCAGATGGCTTATACGCTTTATCAGGATAATCCGTCAGTCTCTCAATTGGATTTCTTTGCGGCAGACGACAATGCCGTGATGAAGATGGGAGAATATGTTGCACTTTTCAATCTGAAGGATGGAACTGATAATGCAAATGCTTCAGGCCAGTGGTTGATTAACTCTTCAAAGATGCCTTTCCAGGAATATAAGTATTGCATTGATTGCAGTTGTAAGGATAAAAATCATGGAGTAGACCAGGTTGCGGTGGCAGATGATGAGAGTCGTGGTACAATTCGTCCGGGATGGGAGATTTTGTATAACCATTACGCTAAGGTAAAAGGTCTGAGCAGTGGCTATATATATACAAAGAAGTTTGCTGATAAGTTGCGTCCGGAAGGTGGATCTGGTGATAGTCGTTATGGCAGTAACAGTGGTGCATTTGACCAGTTAGGATGGAGTACTTTGATGCTGTATCGGGAATGATAAGTAAAATTAAATACTGAAGTGGCAGCCCTTTTGTGAATTGATGACAAAAGGGCTGTTTTTTTGTAATTAGTTGAGTGAATACTAAAGTTGAATCGTATTAAAAAAAAGTAGTGGGTAGTGAGCTGATAATTTGGGAGTGATAAAAATAATTATACTTAACTTTTATGTCGTAGAATGTTTTTAATTTATAGTGCTGTATGAGTTATGTATGTTGAAGAGAAAGTTGATTATTTATGTCAGTTATATAATGTGTATGTTAAGTTGAAATATGAAGATGAAGAATTTTAAATATCTTGTTGGATGTATTGTTTTATGTGCTTGTGTGGGAGAAACTCATACACAGAAGGCGTATGACTTTGTTCCTCTGGACTCCATCATTTCCGGCTGGATGGAAAAAGGATATTATCCTGGTGGTGCAGTCTGCGTGATGAAAGACGATTCTGTTCTTTTTCGGAAAGACTATGGTGGTTTTACGGACAGCACGCAGGTATATGTGGCTTCGGCCGGTAAGTGGGTAGCAGCGGCAGTGGTGGCAGCTGTGGTAGATACGACTACTTTGGATTGGGATGATCCGGTAGAGAAATGGTTGCCTGAGTTTCGGGGAGATGTAAAAGGGAGTATTCCGTTGCGAAGGCTGCTTTCGCATACGTCGGGTATCCGGCCGTACCTTCCTGAACCCCGGGTTGACAATTACAATCACCTGGATTCGGCTGTGGCAGAGATTTTGCCGCTGGATACGGTCTTTACACCGGGCACACGCTTTGAGTATGGCGGACTGGCCATGCAGGTGGCCGGACGAATGGCAGAGGTGGCAGCCGGAAAAGAGTTTGAAACCTTGTTCCAGCAGCTGATTGCGGCTCCGTTGGGTATGCGGCATTCACACTTTACCCCAGTCAATACCGACGGGGGACATGCACCGATGCTGGGTGGCGGACTTTGTACGACGTTGGCCGACTATATGCGTTTCCTGAAAATGATTTCACACGAGGGAGTATATGAGGGCAAACGTATCTTGAAGACGGAAACGGTGCGTGAGATGCAGGCCGACCAGGTCGGAAGTGCGCGGGTGATGCCCGGAGAATATGTGGAACGGGCCCTTGGAAAGCATCACACGGGAATTTATGGGTTAGGAGAGTGGCGTGAATTATTGGATAAACAGACCGGAGAGGCGTATCAGATTAGTTCTCCCGGATGGGCGGGGGCTTATCCCTGGATAAACAAGCGCGAGGGAGTGTGCGGCTTTTTTATCGCCCATGTGCAGGGAGGCTTCAGTAAGGAGGATGGCTTCTCGTCATTTTACGGCAGTCCGGTCCTGTCGCGTACGGTATCCGAAATTGTAGGAACGAATAATAAATGAAAGAAAGATGAAAAGAGGAGTGTGTATATTATGGATGGTAATGGCCTGGCTGCAGACAGTTTGTGCCGGAGAGTGGCAGTGGGCGGTCACATTGAAAGGTTTTGTATCGGACGAAACGAAAAAGGAACCGGAGGCCTTCTTGTGGGTTCCGGCACATTGCGAGCGCCTGTCGGCCGTGATGTGGAGCCAGCAGAACATGACGGAAGAGATGTTGTTTGATATGCCTTCCTTCCGTGACTCGCTGGCCGAGATGGGAGTGGGACTGATTTGGATTGCTCCCGGAATAGACCAGCAGTGGAATGTGCGCAAAGGTATACAGAAAGTATTTGACCAGATGATGAGCGACCTGGCGGAAGTGAGTGGATACACGGAATTATGTGAAGTGCCTCTCATTCCTTTCGGGCATTCGGCTATGGCCACTTTCCCGTGGAACTTTACGGCGTGGAATCCCGAACGGACACTGGCGGTGGTGTCTTTCCATGGGGATGCGCCGCGCACCAATTTGTGCGGTTACGGACGTGAGAACCTGGAGTGGGGACGGACGCGGAACATTGACGGTATTCCCGGACTGATGATTGAAGGGGAATATGAATGGTGGGAAGCCCGGGTAAATCCGGCATTGGCTTTTCGGATGATGTATCCGGAGAGTTGCATTTCGTTTCTTTGTGATACGGGTAGGGGACATTTCGATGTGTCGGAACAGACAGCCCGTTACATTTCCCGTTTTATCCGGAAAGCATTGGAGCAACGCTTGCCAGCCGATGGCGGAAAGACACTGAAGAAAGTGAATCCGGCTGAGGGTTGGCTGGTACAGCGCTGGTCGTCCAATGAACGTGTAAGGCGTGCTACCCCTGCACCGGTGGCATGTTACAAGGGGGATGCACACGATGCCTTCTGGTATTTCGACCGGGAAATGGCAGAGCTTACCGAGCAGCGTTACAAGGAACATAAACTGAAAAAGATGCAGTATTTAGGCTTTTGCCAGCAAGGCAAGCAGGTGGATTATAACCCCAAACTGCATGCTGGGGTGTTGCTGAAGTTCTTGCCCGAGGAAGATGGGCTGACGTTTCATCTGAATGCCTGCTTTACGGATTCGCTTCGTCAGGAAATGACGGGCGAACATGCGGTGGGAAAGATTCGTCTGGAACGCATTTGTGGTCCGGTGGAGCAGGTGGATGATACTACGTTTACGGTCCGTTTTTATCGGATGGGGATGTACAATCCGCGCCGTACGTCGGACATCTGGTTGCTGGCCAGTCATCCGGGCGATAAGAACTATAAGGGAGCCGTGCAACAAGCAAATTTGCGCATCCCTTACCAGCTGACGGAAGGAAAACGTCAGCACATTCTTTTTCCGGGATTGGAAGACGTGAAGGCCGGAAGTGCATCGTTGCCCTTGAAAGCGGTTTCTGACTGTGGCTTGCCTGTATATTACTACGTGAAGGAAGGTCCGGCTCGCATCACGGAGAACAACACACTGGAGTTTACTCCGATTCCGCCACGGAGCCGTTTCCCGGTTAAAGTGACGGTCGTGGCCTGGCAGTATGGATTGAAGGGAAAGGTACAGACTGCCGAACCGGTGGAGCGAAGCTTTTATATTTATAAATGATACTTTCTTGTGAACTGATATATAGATAGCCCTGACAGACTTCCCGTGTGGTGAAGCATGTCAGGGCTATTGTATAAAGATTTTCAGCTCTTCTTATTTTTTCAGCATCTGGAACAGTTTGTCCAGTTTTGGCGACATGATAATCTCCGTGCGGCGGTTCTTGGCGCGTCCTTCTGCTGTTTCATTGTCGGCCACCGGCATGAATTCTCCACGTCCGCTAGGTTGTATCTGCAATGGATTGACCTTGTATTTTTCAATCAGGATACGTACTACAGAAGTAGCTCGGATTACGCTCAGGTCCCAGTTGTCCTTGAATTGTGCGGTATGAATCGGTTTGTTGTCGGTGTGTCCTTCAATGCATACGTCAATTTCAGTCTGTTTGTTCAGCACCTCGGCCAGTTTACCCAAGGCTTCTTCGCCACGCTTGTCCAGTTTGGCACTTCCAGATTGAAACAACAGTTTATCAGACATGGCCACATAGACCTTGCCGTTCTGTTCGCGTACGGTCAGTTCGTCACTGCTGAAGCCAAGCAAGGCATCCTTTACACTGTTGAGCAGATTTTGCACCTGGGCATTTTGCTGGTCGATCATGCTTTGCAGTTCTTGAATGGTTTTTTCGCGTTCATCCAATTCTTTTAGCTTTTCACCGAGCAACGCATTCAGTTTTTCCTGCTCATTCATGTTGCTCGACAGCAGTTGCTGGTAATGTCGGATTGAGGTCCCTTTTCGGCTTGTATCTTGCTGCAATTGGGCAATCTGTCCACGCATCTTGTCCATTTCGTTGTAGCATTCATTTAATTGTCCTTGCAGTTTATCGCCTCTGGAAAGAGCTTCTATTCTTCCGTTCTCTGCAAGAAGGAATTTTTTCTTGGTGACACACGAGGTGCTGCTTATCATCAGTACTCCGGTCAGCACTATTACATTTAATCTTTTCATAGTCTTATATTTTTACAAAAAAATGTGGTTCTATTTTTTGTGTGAAGGACACCCGTTGCATCCGCTACATCCGCATCCACATCCGTTTGAATTTCCTTTTCGGCGGATAAGGGTACGGAAAAGGTGCCTGCCAGCCCAGAGAAGGCAGCAGGCTACAATGATATATACGAGAATGTCTTGAATATCCATAATGGTAACAATTATTAGATGAATAAACTTCCTATCTGATAGACTCCGAATGATACAATCCATGCCAGTACGGTGGTGTAGGTTGCAGCAAAGATAGCCCATTTCCATCCACCGGATTCCTGCTTGATGGCAGCTAAGGTTGCAATGCACGGGAAGTAAATCAGTACGAACAACATGTAACCGTAGGCTACGAGTGGTGTGATGGGGATGCGTTCGGAAAGATCGACGGAATCTGCATCGTCCTCGTTGGTGTAGAGCACTCCCAAGGTACTTACCACAAGTTCTTTGGCTCCGATTCCCGACAGAATACCGATACCCATCTTCCAGTCGAATCCCAACGGCTCGATGGCTGGTTCAATGGCTTTTCCTAACTGGCCGATATAGGAGTTCTCCTGTTGCTCGGCAGTGGTTTCGTATGCTTCGTGGTTAGGATAGTATCCCAAAAACCAGATGATAATGGAGGCTACCATGATGATTCCACCCATCTTTTTGAGGTATTGCTTTCCTTTCTCCCATGTGTGGCGCAGCACTACTTTGGCGGTTGGCATACGGTAGGGAGGAAGTTCCATCACGAAGGGGCTGTCATCGCCTTTCACCAGGAACTTGGTGAAGATGCGGGCCATGAGTACGGCCAGCAGGATGCCGATGGCATAGATGGACAACAGAATCAGACTGGCTTTGCCGGGGAAGAATGCGCCGATCATGACCAGGTAGATGGGAAGGCGGGCACTGCACGACATGAGCGGGTTCACTAACATGGTGACCAGTCGTGCCTTGCGGCTCTCGATGATACGCGATGACATGATGGCAGGTACATTACATCCGAATCCCATGATGAGCGGGATGAACGATTTTCCGTGAAGTCCCATTTTATGCATGATTTTATCCATGATAAAGGCTGCACGTGCCATGTAGCCGGAATCTTCCATAAAGGAAATAAAAAAGTAGAGCAGCAGGATATTGGGCAGGAAGACAATCACGCCTCCTACACCACCAATGATTCCGTCAATAATCAGGTCTTTCAGCGGGCCCGGACTCAGGAAGGTCTCCGTTCCCTGTGCAATAAGTCCCACGAACCATTCGATGGCTTGTTGCGGGTATTCTCCCAACACAAAGGTACCTTCGAACATGATATACAGGAAGATGAAGAAAATGGGGAATCCCCAGAAACGGTTGGTCACGATGCTGTCTACCACTCGTGTAAACGCTTCCGTGTCATGATTGTTTTGGGTGAAGGTTTCCTTCAAGGCTCCTGATATAAAGCCATATTTGGCATCGGCAATGCATTGTTCGCTGTCGTCATTGCCCAGCTCACGCAGACGTGCCGCTTCGTTGTCTCTGATAGCCAGGATTTCTGCTCCGTTGGGGAGGGGAGCGATGACGCGTGTCTCTATATCCTTGTCATTCTCCAGTAACTTGATGGCCAGAAAACGGGTAGAGTATTTGTGACGGATATTTTCGTTTTTACTGATTTCCCTCTTTACGTTGTCGATGCTCCGTTCAATTTCCGGTCCGTGGTTGATATGAATGTGGCGGATAAAACCTTTGGCAGTAAAGTTGTCTTCTTCGCCTGCCCCTTCATACTTATGTCCGGGCACATAGGCATCGTGCCATTCGCGGAAGTCGCGGAGAATTTCGTTCTTGATTTCTTCTTTCTGCCCCATGAAGTCGGCTCCCTCATACAGACCGATAATAACGTGGAACAGGTTGTCAATGCCTTCGCCCGTACGGCTTACTGTCGGCACCATGGGTACTCCCAACAGTTCGCTCAGCTTGTGATAGTTCAGTTTGTTGCCGCTGTGCTGCAGGGCATCGTACATGTTCAGTGCCACTACCATGCGCACGTTCATATCAATAAGCTGGGTCGTGAGGTAGAGATTACGTTCCAGGTTGCCTGCATCCACCACGTTGATAATCACATCGGGTGTTTCCTCGATGATGTGTTTACGCACATAGAGTTCTTCCGGGCTGTAGGCCGAAAGGGAGTAAGTACCCGGCAAGTCCACTAGACGGAAGTGATAACCTTGAAAATCAAAGAAACCCTCTTTGGCATCTACGGTCACACCACTGTAGTTACCCACGTGTTCGTGTCCACCTGAAGCGACGTTGAAAAGTGAAGTTTTTCCGCAGTTTGGATTTCCTACCAATGCCACATTGATGGTACGTCGTTTTCCCTGAGCAATGTTTTTCATTACCTCATCGCTTACGGGGATACCCTGCGAAATAGGTTCATGGTAAGTATCTGTGGCGGCTGTACGTCGTGCTTCTTCTTCGCTGACGATTTCAATCATATCAGCTTCCTGTCGGCGGAGGGATACTTCGTAACCCATTATTTTGTATTTGATGGGGTCTTTAAGCGGTGCATTGAGTACCACTTCCACTGTTTTTCCCTTAATGAACCCCATTTCAATGATGCGACGGCGGAATCCTCCGTGTCCGAGGACTTTGATGATGACGCCTTTTTCGCCAGTTTTCAATTCAGAGAGTTTCATGTTTTATTCACTGTTTTAATTCGATGCAAAGATAGGGCATTGCATCTTTTTCTGCAAACTATTTAGAATGTTTTTAAATTACAGTGTCTGTATGGAGCTTTTTCATTTTTATCTCTAAGTTTGTACTATGTTTATAAAGAAAGTCAGTCAGTTTATAGAAGAAAAGCACTTGTTTGGCTTCAGCGACAAAGTGCTGGTGGCATTGAGCGGTGGGGCCGACTCGGTGGCTCTGTTGCGGGTGCTTCTGCGTTTGGGCTATGTATGCGAGGCGGCTCATTGTAACTTTCATCTCCGGGGAGAAGAGTCGGTGCGTGATGAGCGTTTTGTGCGGGCATTAGCTGAAAGGTTGGGAGTGCCTTTACACGTGATTCATTTTGATACAAACGCTTATGCTGCTTCTCATAATGTGTCGGTAGAGATGGCAGCCCGTGAGTTACGTTATGACTGGTTCGCAAAATTGCGCCAGGAATGCGGAGCGAAGGTGGTGGCGGTGGCTCACCACCGTGATGATAGTGTGGAAACGTTTCTGCTCAACCTGGTGCGGGGAACAGGTATCAACGGTTTGCAGGGTATCCGTCCGGTGAATGGAGATGTGGTGCGCCCGTTGCTGTGTGTGAGTCGTGTGGAGATTTTGGACTATCTTTCTTCGTTGGGACAGGATTATGTAACAGACAGCACCAACTTGCAGGATGAGTTTGTGCGCAACAAGCTTCGTCTGAATGTGATTCCGATGCTGGAAACCATCAATCCGTCTGTGAGTGACACGATTGCGGAAACCGCACGTAGGTTGGCTGATGTGGCGCAAGTGTATCAGGAGGCTATACAAGCGGCCAGGCAACGGGTGATGCCTGATGGGGAAACTATTGATATTCCTGCTTTGTGCAGGGAGCCGGGTGCACAGAATCTGCTTTTTGAACTGCTATACCCCTTGGGGTTCAATGCGGCACAAGTGAATGATGTGTTCCGTGCATTGCATGGAGAATCAGGTCGGATGTTTTATAGCCGTGAGTGGACTTTATTAATAAATCGTAATCGGTTGATACGCCGTCCGTCGGGGGAAGTGGAACCTCAGCCTGAGTTATGTCTGGAACGGATGGAGGTAAATCCTCCTTTTTCTGTTCCTCATAATAATAAAGAAGCTTATGTGGATGCAGAGAAAGTACAAGGTGAGCTGACTTTACGCAAGTGGCAGTCGGGCGACAAGTTTATTCCGTTTGGGATGAAAGGCTTTAAATCTGTTCGTAATTATTTGCGTGACAAAAAGTTCTCTCGTTTTGAAAAAGAACGCCAGTGGGTGGTGTGTGATGGCGACCGTATCGTGTGGCTTGTGAATGAACGGTTGGATAATCGCTTCCGAGTAACGTCAGAGACACGGTTTGTTATAAATCTGAAGCTAAAGCTTGTCTAATTGCATTATCTGCAGTTTTTTGTATTAAAAGATGCAAAAAAAGAGAGGGTAAAGTTATCACATTGAGGGAATTGTATTTACTTTGAATACGTTTAATTTAAATGTAGTCAGAATTATGAACGAATTAATTGCAAAAATCAAAGAATTGAATGCCGCTTTGGTTGCAGATGCTGAATTGCAGGCAGAAAAAGGTAACAAAGCTGCAGGAACTCGTGCCCGTAAGGCATCCTTGGAGTTAGAAAAAGTTTTGAAAGAATTTAGAAAAGTATCTCTGGAAGAGTCAAAAAAATAAATAGTTTCAAGACGGACTCATGTCTGAGGGAGAGAGGTTATAGCCGGTGCAGTTAAGATGCACGCTATAATCTCTCTTTTGTTTTTTTATCACACGGCGAGGTGCTTATTAAAGGGGAACTTCGTACATTTGTGTGGACTTGTACGAACGTGTTTATGAAGGGATTTCGGAAGATTGGACTAGTATGTATGGTGTGTGCTGTGTGCGGCATGCTGTGGCTTTCGTGCAAACGTCCGGTACATCAGAGGGTGTACGCACAGGTCGATTCATTGAACCGTGTGGCGTATGAGGCACGTTATAAGGATCTTTCTTTATCTTCTAAAGCTGCTACAGAAGCTTGGAGGTTGTCCGAAGGATATGCATCGGGCAGGGCAGAGGCTTTGAACAATATGGGTTTCTGTGCATTCATGCGAATGGACTTTGAGCATGCAGCACGTTTATTTCAAAAGGCTTCAGAAACCAGTAATAACGAGATTGAGCGTCTGGTGGCCGATGTCGGGATGATGAAAATCTGTCAGCGCACTTCCATGAACAAGGAGTTCTATGATTATCATAACAGTGCATTACAACGTATCCGGCGTCTCAATGAGGATCGGTTTTCGCTTGAAAAGAGTGGGCTGGAAGGGCGGTTGAATTATGCGCTTTCGGAGTTTTATATCGTATCAGGAATTTATTATTATTATTTGCAGCAGGACAAAGAGTCTATGCAGGCTATCAATGCTGTGCCGGAAGAGGCTTTGAAAAATGATACGGCACAATGGTTGTACTATGCTTATATGCGTGGATCGGGTGGTATGTACGAGGCGCCTACACGTGAAGAAGTGACTATCGGAGAGTTTGGGTATCTGGTGCAGTGTCTGCAAGTAGCTCAGTTCAGGGGATATACCTATTTTGAGGCTAATGCGCTTCAAGCTATGGCCGAGCTGCTAGTGTTCCGTAGTAATCGTTTGTTGCTGAGTGAGAAAAGGGCGGGAATGCTTCGCCTGGTCAATCCCGACAACTTGCCGGTGGACAGTCTGCCGCTAGTTTTTGCCAGGGATGCGTTGAGTTTATTCAAACGCTATGGTGACTGGTATCAGATATCGGGTACTTATCGTACCATTGCGACGTTCTATAATTATACGGGACAGCCTGAAAAGGCATTGGTTAATCTGAAGAAGGCCTTGAATTATGTCAATCTGCATCACGAGAAATATTACCATTGCAAGGATTCACTCGACCGTTTGCAGGCATATCTACCAGGAGACGGCACTTCCATCGAATTGAAATGGATTAATGACGAGGGTATCAATACGGTGCCCGAATGGATAGCCCGGTTACGGGAACAGCTGAGTCGTACGTATTCTGCCATGGGATGCAAGGCAGAATCGGATTATAACCGTAATGTGTATTTGGATATTTTGGACTACACCCGCCAGGATAAGGAGTTGGAAAGTCGTTTCTTGGCGTTGGAAAAGGAAACCGGACAGCTGAATGTGTTGCTGTGGCTTGTGGCAGCGGGTTTCCTGGTGTTAGTCATATTATTTATCTGGCTGAACCGTTCCTGGAGGGTGAAGAATACGATGTATCTCACGGAACTCAAGCGCATTTTAGGGCTTTGTCAGCAGATTACGGGAGCGGTACCTGTTTCGGCAACCAGCAGGGAAGAGGTGGCCTATGCGGTAGTAAAAGTGATGAAACCAGAACTGGCAGAATTGTTTGGTGTGCGTGATGTGTGCATTACATTCTGCGATGAGGAAGAGGGGGAGGAAGAAAATGTGGAATTGCATGAGGGTACTCCGTTAGTGTATGACCTTCAACTACCCGACAGGGAGGTGATTGTGGGAAAACTGTGGATGTGGTTTGCAGTTCCTGTGCGGAAGGAGGAGCAGACACTTATCCGATTGTTATTACCTTACTTGGCCTGGACTTTGGAGCATGGCATGAACCTGGTTTCACTAGGTGAGGAACAGCAAAGGCTGGAAAAAGAACAGTACGTCCATGAACTTCACCTGATGGAGAACAAACGTCAGAATGAAGTGAAAAAGGCGTGTTTGTCGATTGTGACGGGAATCGTACCCTATATTGACCGTATGGTGAACGAGGTACGAAAGCTCCGTACACTTCCGGTTGCAAATACAGAAGCTATACAGCAGGGAAAGTTAGGCTATATCGATGAGCTGGTGACAAAAATAAATGAATACAATGACATCCTGGCTTTATGGATTAAGATGCGGCAGGGTACGCTAAGTCTGAACATTGAAAACTTTGAGTTGCAGGAGTTGTTTGCAATGATTGCCAAGGGGCGTCGTTCGTTCGAATTGAAAAAACAGACACTGACCGTAGGAGAAACGACGGCTTGTGTAAAAGCCGACAGGGCATTGACGCTCTTTATGATGAATACATTGGTGGAAAATGCCCGTAAATATACGCAGGAAGGTGGAAAAGTGAGTCTCTCCGCAGAAGAAGCTCCCGACTATGTGGAGATTGCAGTGGAAGATAACGGACCGGGTCTTTCGGAAAAGGACCGTATGCGTATCTTGGGAGAGAAAGTGTACGATTCGGGGGCCATTGGTATGGATACTGCTACGGATGCGGCAGAGTTGCAACGTCAGAAAGGTCATGGTTTCGGGCTGATGAACTGCAAGGGAATTATTGAAAAGTATCGGAAGACGAACAGCTTGTTTGCGGTTTGCCGGTTCGACATACAAAGTACGCCAGGAAAAGGCAGTCGTTTCTCTTTCCGTTTGCCTAAAGGAGCACGACGAATGGTTGGACTTTTGTGGATAGGTTTGTGCCTGTTGCTGGGAATGGCCTGTTCTTCCCAACCGGAGTCTGTCTCGCATACGGTCAGCAATGAAAAGGTGGCTCCGTATGACAGTTTGCTGGCCATTGCCAATGATTATGCCAACTGGGTATATGAGTGCAATGTGAACGGAGAATATTCCACAGCATTGATGTTAGCCGACAGTGTATTGTATTATATGAACGCCCATTATCTTCGTTATTCGGGAAAAAACGGTCCGTTGCTTCGGCTGGAGAGTGAAGGAGAGGGGGCAGAGTTGACTTGGCTGGCCCAGTCGTTCGATACAGATTATTTTATCTTGCTGGATGTGCGTAATGAAGCGGCTGTGGCTTCGTTGGCTGTAAAGGATTTTCGGAAATACCGCTATAACAATGCGGCTTACGCGGCTCTTTACAAACGTTTGAGTAAGGATAATTCTTTGGAGGAGTATTGCTTGCAGATGCAGCGCTCGGCCAGCAACAAGCGTATTGCTTTGTCTTTGTTCGTGTTGCTGGTTTGCGGATGCCTGGTAGCCTATTATGCGCTTTATCTTCGCCATCGGTTGCATTATCGTTACAACATGGAGCAAGTGTTTGTGGTGAACCGTACCATCTTTTCGGCTGCCTCTTGTACGGAAGGACTCGGTGATGAGGTGCTGGACCGGATTGTACGGAGTATGTTTAACGAGTTGAACGAGATGCTGCTGCTGGAGAATCTGGCATTGGCTGTGTATGACGAGGAAACCACTCATCTGAAAACGGCATGTTTTACCGCGGAAGAGAATGAAGAAGAATTGCATGAACGTCTCCAGCGGTGTTACGATTCGGGACAGATGCAGTGGAGCGGTGTCATGAAATGGAGTTTCTTGCCTTTGTGGGTAGAAACAGGAGGCGACAAACATTGCGTGGGAGTATTGGCTTTAAAGCTGGCACGTGCCTATAGCCGGGAAGAAGACCGTTTGCTGGTTGAAATGGTATGTAACTATCTGGCGGTTATTTTGTATAATGCCATTGTACAGGTGAACCGGAAGTTTCATGACATTGAACTGGCACAGGATGAGGCCCGTCGTTCACTCTTTGAGGAGAATCAATTGCATGTGCAGAATATGGTGCTCGACAATTGCCTTTCTACCATCAAGCATGAAACAATCTATTATCCGAGCCGAATCAAGCAAGTGGCCGATAAATTAAACGGTGAGGTTACGGCCGCGCAGCGGACGGAGTTGTTGGAGAATATGTCGGAACTGGTGGGGTATTACAAGGATATATTTACGCTTCTCAGCTCGTGTGCTTCACGGCAGCTGGAGGAGGTTACTTTCCGTCGTACGGAAGTGGGGGTAGCCGAGCTGGCAGAGGGCGCGGAGAAATATTTGCGTAAGGTGATGCGCAAGCGTAACTTTACGCTGGAATGGCAGATGGATGTACCTTCGCTATGGGTAACGGGTGACCGGGTTTTGTTGCTCTTTCTCCTCGAAAATCTGATTGATGAGGCGGTGCGTTATGAGACTTCCGGAACCTTACGCTTGGAAGCAAAAGCAGAAGACGGCTTTGTACGCATGGATTTCATTGATATGCGACGGACTTATTCGCAGGAAGAACTGAACGCTTTGTTTTATCCCGACAGAGAGCGGATGTGTCCTTCAGGTGACGGACAGCGGTTGACAGGTACAGAGTACTTGGTGTGCAAGCAGGTTATCCGTGACCATGACGAGTATGGCGGACGAAGAGGCTGCCGCATCAATGCCAGTCCTTGGCAGGGAGACGGAGGAGGAAAGGGATTCAGTGTGTGGTTTACCTTGCCGCTCAGGCAGAAGAAATAACGAAATAGAATGAACATAAAATCAAGACAAAATGGAGAAGTTTAAGGTTGTCATAGTAGAAGATGTCAAACTGGAATTAAAGGGAACGGAAGAAATTTTCCGTCACGAAATACCGAATGCGGAGGTCATAGGTACGGCCATGACCGAGGAAGAGTTCTGGAAGCTGATGGAGACATGTACGCCCGATATGGTATTGCTTGACTTAGGGTTGGGAGGTTCTACCACTATCGGAGTGGAGATTTGTGCCCGTCTTCACCGGGAACGTCCGGAGCTGAAGGTGCTTATCTTCACCGGAGAGATTCTAAACGAGAAACTCTGGGTGGATGCGCTTCGGGCTGGAGCAGTAGGCATCATTTTGAAAACTGGTGAACTGTTGACCGCAACTGATGTGCAGGCCGTCATGGATGGAAAGAAGATGGTGTTCAACGAGCCGATACTGGAAAAAATTGTCGCCCGTTTCATGCAGACGGTGGAAGTGGAACAGCGTCGTCAGGAGGCAATTATTGATTATGACATTGACGAGTACGACGAACGTCTGCTTCGTCACCTGGCTCTGGGCTATACCAAGGAAATGATAACCAACCTTAAAGGTATGCCTTTCGGTGTAAAATCGATTGAGAAAAGGCAGAATGAACTTGTAAACCGGTTGTTCCGCTCTGATGAACGGACTGGAGTCAATGCTTGTCGCCTGGTAACCCGTGCGTTTGAGTTGCGCATACTTGATATCGACAATCTGGAACCCGATGAAGAATAAATTCAGCCTGCACCCGGCCACCTGCTTCCTGCTGCTGTTTTTGCTGGCTGCCTTGTTGTCATGGACCGGCAGTATTTATGAGTGGGAAGGTGTACGCAGTCTTTTGAGTGACGAAGGACTGCGGTGGCTCTTGCGTACGCTTTTAGATGACTATATTCTTTCTCCCGTATTTCAAGCTGTGGTGTGTCTTTTCTTTGGGGGAGGCCTATTTCTCCATTCCGGATTGGGTGATGCCTGTCACAGGATGGTGTCGGGTACCCGGAAATTCTCCCGAAAGGAGAAACGGGGAATCGGATTGGCAGCTGTCACTTTTTTAGTGTACGTCGGATTGTGTGTCTTGCTGGCTTTTGGTCCTTGGAATACGGTGCGCAGTGCCATCGGTACATTGTCAGATTCTCCGTTGGCCGATGGATTCTGGGGAGTGTGTTCGTTAGGGGTAGCTCTGCCTTCTATCGTGTATGGTTTTGCTTCCGATTCCTATCTGGACGATTCGGATGTAGTAGAAGGAATGGCTTATCTTTACAAGAACCGGGCTACGTACTTTGTCGTACTTCTTTTCATCACGCTTTTCTTTTCTTCGCTGGAGTTTAGTGGACTGACAGATTATGCCGGACTGTCGGATGAAGTGTGTCGCGGAGCTTATCTGCTTTGCTGTGTACTTTTTCTTTTATAAAAAATAGGGCTGTTTCCCTTGAAACGATTATCTTTGCCCCGTTATTTTCAACAAAAATCGGAATAAACGTATAAGATGAAAAAAATTGTATTATTTGCAGCAGCCGGACTGATGTCTTTGGCTGCTTGTCAGGAAAAAGCAGGCTATATCATTAAGGGTACAGCCGAAGGTGTGGCTGATGGCGATACCGTATTCTTGCAGAAACAGACAGAAGAAGGTTTTGAAGCACTTGATTCTGTAGTCGTAAAAAACGGAACTTTTGAATTTAAGGGAACTCCCGATTCTGTGGCTGTATCTCGTTTTGTAACTTACATGAAGGGAGATGCCCGTATGGCTGCCATGGTGTTTGTAGAAAAAGGAAATATTCAGGTGAATCTGAGCCCGATGGAAAGCCGCATTTCAGGAACACCGAACAATGATACTTATCAGAAGTTCATGGATGAATACCAGAAGATTGGTAAAGAGATGAACGACATGTACCAGAAGATTAAGGGTGATACTTTGTTGACTGAAGTACAGCGTGATTCACTGATGGAAGTTCTTGACAAGAAGGAAACAGAAGGTATGGACCGTATTTATCAGCTCGTGTCTGAGAATATTGCTAGTGCCGCAGGGGTACACTTGCTGACCATGTTCGGTTCTTCTTTCGAAGTAGAAAAAGTACAGCCTTTGCTGGAGAAAGTTCCGGCTGCTTTTGCTAATAATGAAGATGTAAAGGCTTTGAAGGAACATGTAGAGACAGTGGCTAAGACAGCAGTAGGAAAGAAATTTATCGATTTTACATTGAATACGCCGGAAGGCAAACCGGTGAAATTGTCTGACTTCATCGCTGCCAACAACTATACACTGATTGATTTCTGGGCCAGCTGGTGCGGACCTTGCCGTATGGAAATGCCGAATGTGGTAGCTGCTTATGCGAAGTATAAGGCAAAAGGTTTCGGCATTGTAGGTGTATCTTTGGATAACGATGCGGAAAGCTGGAAAAAGGCAATCAAAGATTTGAATATCACTTGGCCGCAAATGTCTGATTTGAAAGGCTGGCAGTGTGAAGGTGCAGCTTTGTATGGTGTGCGTGCCATCCCGGCTACTTTGTTGGTTTCAAAAGACGGTACAATCGTAGCTCGCGACTTGCGTGGTGAGGACTTGGAAGCAAAACTTGCAGAACTGATGAAATAATCAGTTTCTTCAAAGTAAGGACTTATTATAAAAGAAACGCGGACCTTTCGACAGAGAGGCCCGCGTTTTTTATGGGTATGTGAAGTCAGTTCTTTATACTTCCATCATTTTCTTTAATTTTCCTGAGAGCAGGAAAAGGATAACGGCAGCTGCTCCGCTCATGAACACGAAAAGCATGAAGAAGTCGAACAGATTCTCAATGGGATAGCCCATGAAACTTTTGCTTACCCCATGTTCCGGATAGTAACCGCTCAGCAGACCGGCAAACTTGTTGGCAGCCGAGGTACTCAGGTACCATACGCCCATCAGCAATGAAGAAAAACGAGCAGGCGACAGTTTGTACACCAATGAAAGTCCGATAGGTGCCAGACAGAGTTCGCCCATGGTGTGAATCAGGTAAAGACCGGTGAGCCATACCATGCTGACTTTCACACCCGGCTCAATGTCTTTCACTCCGAAGGCAATAAACAGATAACCTAACGCTAACAGTCCCAGTCCGATGGCTTGCTTGCGGGGAGAACTTGGTTCAATGCCTCTTTTACCCAAGAATGACCATACTGCTGCAAAGATAGGGGCCAGTGTCACAATCATAATAGGATTGAACGATTGGAAGTAGGCAGCAGGCATTTCCCATCCCCCGATGTGGCGGTCTGTCTGTTCGTCGGCAAAGAAGGTGAGTGAAGCACCGGCCTGTTCGTAGGCAGCCCAGAAGAAGATAACGAAAAATGCAATGATGTAAATCACTCCGATACGCAGTTTCTCGTGTCGGCTCAGTGAGTGGTCGGTAATGATAATCACCGGCATGACGATGGTAGTGGCGTAAATCAGTGAACCAATCCAGTCGGCGTCGGCAAACAGGTGCGCGCTGTCTGCATTCCAATTGATGGAGAAAAGCAAGGTAAGCAGAAGGGTGCTTCCGATCATCAGAAGGGTGCGCGAAGTGGATTTCTGTGAAGAAGTTTCTGATTGCTGTGCGGTTGATGCGCTTCTTTGTGGGGCAACACCTACCGGATTGCCGTCAGGGTCGCAGATGTATTTGTTCTTGAAAATCTGAAAAACAGTTGCTCCTAATATCATGCCGATGCAGGCAGCCAAGAATCCCCATTTGAAGTCCTCCGGATGTCCGGTGTTCCCTACGAGTCCACATACCAGCGGGGCGAGGGTAGAACCCACGTTTACACCCATATAGAAGATGGTGAAGGCAGAGTCTTTCCGGTTGTCATCGGGTGTATAGAGCCGTCCTACCATGGTCGAGATATTGGGTTTGAAAAAACCGTTTCCTAAAATCAGCAGTCCCAGTCCGCAAAACATCAGGTATTTGGCTAATGCCACCTCCTGAAAATAGCAGGCACTGAGGAACAGCAGGAACTGACCGAGTGCCATGGTCAGTGCGCCAACTACGATGGACCGTCGGTTACCCCAGTAGCGGTCGGCAATGTATCCGCCGATGAGCGGAGTAAGATACACCAGCCCCGTGTAACTGCCATACACTTGTGAAGCCATTTCCTTGTCGAAAAGCAACGCCTGTACCATATAAAGCATGAACAGTGCGCGCATGCCGTAGTAACTGAACCGTTCCCACATTTCAGTTACGAAGAGTAAATAAAGTCCTTTTGGATGCCCTTTTGTTTGATTCATTCTTTTTTTATTGATAAAATGTTAGTAAATCGGTACTTTTTGCAAAAATAGAAAATCATTCTTTTTCTTGCAAATGAAAAAGCCATCTCAGGGTGTGAGATGGCTTTCAAGTATAATGTAAGGGTGTAAGATTTATCAATGAATAGTAACTTGGTCCAGTTGCTGGTAAGTGGCTGTGATGCGTTCCATGAATTCTGTAGTAGGAGCTACTGCCATAAGTTGCAGCACCAGGTCGTTTACATCAGCTTTGCTGTCAAGCTTGAGTGCGTGTGTCAGGTCATCAAGAGACTCTTCATAACGTTCTGTTTCAAAGTAGAGTTGCGCGCGCGATTTGTAGTTTTCTACATCTTCCGGATTCAGACGAATCGCTTCATTCAAGTCTGCTTCGGCACGTTCCCACATTTTCAGGTTAGTAAGCAGCACTCCTCTGGAATAGTGTGCAAACGAACGGTATTCTGTATCGGCTTCCGGAATAAGTTCCAGACTGGAGTTCAATGCCTGCAATGCCAGTTTGGTATCATTGCAGAAATTGCAGATTAGTGCCATGTAGCAATGTGCATATCCGTTGTCTGGATGTTCATTGATTTCTGCATTTAAATAGGTATAGGCAGCTTCGGGATTTCCTTCATTGAGGGCTTCCACTCCCTTTACGTAGTTTTCGCTTTCAGGGCGTTGAATATTTTCTCCATACATTTGTATGGTAGAAATAAAACAGCAAATCAGAATTGCTGAGAGTGTTTTCATGGTGGCTTTCATAGAGTCTAGTTTTTATTAACGGGCGCAAATCTATAAACTTTTTATTATACTGCAAAGATTTTGCAGAAAATATTACAATTAGATGAAGGTAATCCGTAAAAACTTCCCTATATTTGCAGTGGAGAAAAATCAGAATATTTTAAAAGGTATTTC
>OHEU01000011.1_pt1 | contig 119074 bp, 100 predicted proteins | sample 1567341 | NCBI WGS metagenome assembly OHEU01 (sample SAMEA3879524, study PRJEB24766) | human gut metagenome | biome: human-associated habitat; feature: feces | place: USA | collected 1985/1987 | reverse complement strand
TACATGGTCATCTTGCCAAAGAAGTACCTGACGTCGGGATTGATGACCGTCAGCGCGCCGAGACCATCCCAAAGGTTGTCGAGCGCGAAAATGCTCTTGGAGTTCTTGCGCACGTTCTGGTAGTCGAGCGAGACAAACGATCGGCCCAGCTCCACGGTGTAGGGCATGTACTCCTGGAGGAAGCGGTCGGAGAAGTGGAACATGTGGCTGGTGGCCAACTCGGGCTGACCGTCGGCATTGAGCCGCCAGTTGCGTCCGAAGAGATAGCGGTAGCCGCCGATGATCTCCTCCGCCTCGGGGTTCCACACGATGAGCTGCTTGTAGCAGTTGTCCGACGTGTCAAACTCGTCTATATCTACGGCCTTGCCCGTACCGCCACCTGCCGCGCGGAACGCTATCTCGCGCAGCCGGCCTATCTCCCGCATCACGTTGGGTGCGTTGTGGGCTGTCACCACATAGATATCGTTGTGGCTCTTGTTGGTCGTGCGGAGCAGCTTCTCAGGAGTAAGCTCGCTGCGCAGCACCTCTTTGCTGATGGGTTGGATAATCTCTTCTTCCATTTTTTCAGAGTTTGATGTAAAACGGGGGGATTCTCTTCTTCTGACTCTTCTTCTGAACCTTCTTCTGTCTCTTCTTCTGCCTCCTTAGAGCGCATAGACCTGGTCCTCCACCCACAGGGCCCAGTCCTTGGCCGATCGCGACCGGTCGAAGGTCTGCCAGGGGATGGGTTTGCCTATCTTGACCGTGAAGTCCTTGTCGACGTTGCGATACATCTCATCGACGAGGAAGAGCATCGCCAGGTTCACCTTGAGGTGGAGGCGCTTCTGCCAGTTGGCGATGCGGTAGAAGCGGTCGGAGTTGCGCCCGCTGAAATGGATGGGCACGATGTCGCGCTGATACTGCACGCTCTTCGTGACGAAGGTCTTCTTCCACGGCAGGTCGCGGATCACTCCGTCGGTCATCCGCGAGTTGAGTCCGGCGGGAAACATGATGATATGGTCGTTGCCCTGAAAGGCCGCCTCGACCATGCGTGGGAAGTCGCGGCTCTGCTTGCCCGTCTTGTTGATGCCCACACAGACCGGACGAAGGCCGGGGAGGTTCATCAGCAGGTCGTTGACCAGGTAGCGGAAGCGACCGTCGTAGTGGCGCCCGATGATGCTGCCCAGGGCCACGCCATCCTGTCCACCGAGAGGATGGTTGCTGACGAAGGTGTAGAGTTTGCCATCATCCTTGGAGGGCAGGTTCTCCTCGCCCTCGATGGTGATGTGCATCTTGAGATACTCCACGGTGGAGGTGAGCCATTGCGTGCCCACCTCGTCGCGGTGGTCGTACAAGAACTGGTTCACTTGGTCCTCGTGGGCTATCTTGCGTAGCCAGTTGATCAGGCAGCGGGGCACGAGGCGCGCCTTGCCGCCGAGTTTGCTGGTGAGTATTTTCTCGATGTCGATAGTCTTCTCCATCCGCTCTTTCTTTTCGTCAATTCTCTCTTACAATGCGCAAAAATACTCATTTTTCTCAAAGTGTGCAACTATTTCCGCCGAAAAAGTGGTCAAGACGCCCTTATTTCATGTTGTTGTCACATTTCCACCGCCTCGGCAGGGCCCTTCCGGGCGGCTCCGAGGTCCGACGGGCGAAGGACGGAAAAGAGGGCGTCCTATACCTGAATCAATAAAAAACAGACATTTTTGAAACTTTTGTGGGGGAGCGTGGGGAGATGTGGGGAAAAATGTGTACCTTTGAAGCCGAAAATATATTTTCTTCAAAGAAGTACACATGCGATTTTTGGGAACGATAGATTCCAAGACCGATGCCAAGGGACGGGTGTTTCTCCCCGCCTCCTTCCGGAAGGTGCTGAGCACGGCGGGCGCAGAGCGCCTCGTCCTGCGCAAGGACATCTTCCAGCCGTGCCTCGTGCTCTATCCCGAGTCGGTGTGGAACCAAATGCTCGACAGCCTGCGCGCACGCCTCAACCGCTGGAACCGCCAGGACCAAATGGTCTTCCGCCAGTTTGTCTCCGACGTGGAGCCCGTGGCGCTCGACGGCAACGGCCGCTTCCTCATCCCCCGCCGCTACCAGCAGATGGCGGGCATAGAGGGACAGGTGCGCTTCATCGGCATGGACGACGCCATCGAGATCTGGAGCGGCGACGAGGGAGAGGGTCCGTTCATGGACGCCGACGCCTTCGCCCAGGCCCTGGAGGACCGGATGGGGAGCGCATTCCCGGGCGAGGCAGAGAGCGAGAACGACAGCAACCAACCACGACAATGACCGATTCTACCCAGACATATCATGTGCCCGTGCTCCTCCAGGAGAGCATCGGCGGACTGGCCATCCACGAGGGTGGCGTCTATGTGGACGTGACCTTTGGCGGTGGAGGCCACAGCCGCGAGATCCTGCGCCAGCTCCATGGCACAGGCCATCTGTACAGTTTCGACCAGGACGCCGACGCAGAGGCCAACATCGGAACAGAGGCGGAGGACAACTTCACGTTTGTGCGCAGCAACTTCCGCTATCTGAAAAACTGGATGCGCTACTACGGCGTGGACCATATCGACGGTCTACTGGCCGACCTGGGGGTCAGCTCCCACCATTTCGACGACGAGGAGCGGGGATTCTCCTTCCGCTTCGACGCGCCGCTGGACATGAGGATGAACAAACGAGACGGACTGACGGCGGCCGACCTACTGCGCGACTACAGCGAGGAGCAGCTCGCCGACGTGCTCTATCTCTACGGAGAGTTTCGACAGTCGCGACGCATGGCGGCAGCCATCGTCAAGGCAAGACAGCAAAAATCGATCACGACAACGATAGAATTGGCCAACGTTGTCGCTCCTTTACTAAACAAGAGCCGGGAGAAGAAGGAAATGGCACGTCTTTTCCAGGCGCTGCGCATCGAGGTCAACCACGAGATGGACGCCCTGCGCGAACTGCTGGCGGCAGCCACCGACGTGCTCGGAGAGGGAGGCAGACTGAGCATCATCACCTACCACTCGCTGGAAGACCGACTCGTCAAGAACGTGATGCGAAGCGGCAACGCCGAGGGCAAGGTCGTCAAGGACTTCTTTGGCAAGGCCGAAACACCCTACCGACTGGTCAACAACAAGGTGATCGTGCCGACGGCGGAGGAGCAGGAGCGCAACCCGCGCAGCCGTAGTGCCAAACTGAGAATAGCAGAAAGGACAGAACGCTGATGAGCAACAACAAGGAAACACAGGAGCCGCTGATGGGACAGCCCGTCGAGCTGGAGGTCGTGGGGGCCACGGAGGCCACACAGGCTGCCGGCGAGGCCTCTGTGCGTCCACAACGGGAGGAACCACTGAAGGGCCGAAAGGCCGCCAGGAAGCCGGCTGGCAAGGAGGGAGAAGCCGCGGGCGAGGCCGTCGAGGCGCAAGGAGCAGCCCGCGAGGAAGCCGCGACGGAGCAGCCCTCGGAAGAGGCGGAGGCTGAGCGCGTGGCCGAGGCCATCAGGCAGGCCATCGAGGAGCAGGCGCGCGAGGACGAGAATCCCCACTCCACCAACTACACGCTCCGACAGATCATCGGCGGAGAGATGCTGCAGACGGGCGTGATGCGCAAGAACGTGGGACTGATGGCGGTCGTGGGACTCTTTCTCTTCGTCTCCGTCACCAACCGCTACAGCGTGCAGGAGAAGCTCAAGGAGATCAACCGGCTGGAGGCGAAACTCAAAGACGCGAAGTACAGGGCGCTCTCCACGGGCAGCAAATACACCGAGAAGACGCGACTGAGCTTTGTGCTCCAGGCGCTGCGCAACAGCAAGGACAGCATCTTGAAGATCCCGGACCAGCCGCCCTACAAGATACAGGTGCCCGAGGAGGGAGGACAAGGAGAGTGACGACATGGTCCGTGGAAAAGGCCGGAAGGCCGCACGGACCCCATTTGATAACTTAAAAAACAACTACAATGAGTAAACTGAACGAAGCAAAGGTAATACCGCGCTACATGCTGGTGTCGGTATTGATGACGCTGGTGTCATGTTGTGTGTTGGGAAAAGCCTTCTACATCATGACAGCAGAAAAGGACTACTGGGCCGAGGCGGCCAAGCAATCGGCTCGCGACAGCGTGAAGCTGGAGGCCACGAGAGGCAACATACTGAGTTGCGACGGGCGGCTGATGGCCACCACGATGCCGCAATACAAGATATTCATGGACTTCGAGACGCTGCGGTCCAACCCTACGGATACGGCGTTTGCCGATAGCCTCGACGCCATCTGCCAGGGGCTCAACGAGATCTTCCCCGAGAAGCCGGCAGAGGAGTTCAAGGCCGAACTGAAAAAGGGATATGCCAAGCGGAGCCGCGTATGGCCGGTGTGGAAGAAGCGCGTCGATTACGACACGTGGATGGAGGTCTCGCAGCTGCCCGTCTTCCGCAGGGGCGCAAACAAAAGCGGTATCCATGCCGACAAGTTCACCTACCGGCAGCATCCGTTTGGGTCGCTGGCAGGACGCACCATCGGCGATCTCTACAAGGAGCAGTATGGCGGACGCGTGCCGCGATGTGGGCTCGAAATGGCCTTCGACTCCGTGCTGCGAGGCAAGGAGGGCATTGGCCACAGCATGATGGTGCGCAGCAAGTTTCTGACCATCACCGACGTGCCGCCTGAGAACGGATCGGACGTAGTGACCACGATCGACGTCAACATGCAGGACCTGGCGGAGCGGTCCGTCGTGGACGAGCTGAAACTAATCGGCGGAAAGGTCGGCGTGGCGATCGTCATGGAGGTGGCCACGGGAGACATCAAGGCCATGGTCAACATGCAGCACTGCGACGACGGAGAGTACAGGGAGATCGCCAACCATGCGGTGAGCGACCTGCTGGAGCCGGGATCGGTATTCAAGACGGCCTCCATCATGGCGGCCCTCGACGACGGCTACGTCGATACAACCTACATGGTCGAGACGGGAGGCGGCGTGTGGAATATGTACGGACGCGACATGAAGGACCACAACTGGTCGAGAGGCGGCTACGGCACGCTGATGCTGCCCTGGACGCTGAAGTATAGTTCCAACATCGGCGTGAGCCGCATCATCGACAAGTTCTACCACGACCAGCCGGAGAAGTTCGTGCAGAAGATCCACAGTTTCGGACTGGCCACAGACTATAAGGTCCCGATTCCGGGCTACGTGCCGGGCGTCATCCGCATGCCGAAGAAGAACAAGAGGGGACAGTACACCAACTGGAGCAAGACGGCCCTGCCCTGGATGAGCATCGGCTACGAGACGCAGATTCCGCCGCTGCAGACGGTCACGTTCTACAACGCCATTGCCAACGGCGGAAAACTGGTGCGCCCGCGCCTGGTCAAGGCGATTATGCGCGATGGCGAGGTGGTACAGGAGTTCCCGGTGCAGGTGGTCAAGGAGCAGATCGCCAAGCCTCAGACCATCGAGTGGATACAGCGCATCCTGCGCGAGGTGGTCAGCGAGGGACTGGGAAAAAAGGCTGGCAGCGACAAGTTTGAGGTGGCGGGAAAGACCGGCACGGCACAGATGTCGAAGGGAGCCCTGGGATACAAGGCGGGCGGCACCAAGTACCTGCTGTCCTTCGCGGGCTACTTCCCGGCCGACAACCCACGCTACTCCTGCATCGTCTGCATACAGAAGGAAGGTCTGCCCGCCTCGGGTGGCGGCATGAGTGGTGTGGTATTCCACAACATTGCCGAGGGCATCATGTCGCAGATCCTGAAGGTGAGCATGGAGGACGCGCGCGACTCGTCGTCGGTACTGCTGCCGCGGGTGAAGGAGGGAGACCTCCACGCAGCCGACTTCGTGCTCCACGACCTGGGCTTCGACCTCATCAACGGATGGAAGGGATACTTCAAGTGTGGCGACCCGGTCTGGGGAGCCGTCGATGACAGTACCACCCGCAACCGGCTCACGCTGGTGAAGGGATCCGTCGTGGGACAGGCCTACGTGCCCGACGTCTGCGGCATGGGCGCGCGAGACGCGGTCTATCTCATGGAGAGCCGCGGCATCAAGGCGCGAATCAACGGACGCGGCGTGGTCGTCAGCCAGAGCCTGGCACCAGGCACCCGCATCAGAAGTGGCATGAGCTGCAACCTGGCGCTGCAGGCGTAGCCGCTCCAAGAGAGGCGCTGGGCAAAGGAGAGAGCGAAAGCACCCATCCGTCGGGAGGACCGCAAGGCCCTGTCGGCGTGATGGGACTACCCATATAGGAACGTGATGGGGAATCCATGATATAAACGTGATGGGAAATCCCATGTTATAAACGTGATGGACTACTCATATATATAATAAGGAGAAAACAAGAGACTCAAAGATATGAAAGCATTAAGCGAACTGCTCAAGGCAGTGAAACCTCTCACGGTGGAGGGAAGCTGCGATGTCGAGATTGCGGGAGTGGAAATCGACTCACGCAAGGTGAAGCAAGGCGACCTCTTCGTGGCCATGAAGGGCACGCAGGTCGATGGCCACCGTTTCATAGGCAAGGCGATTGGCCAGGGTGCCGTGGCGGTCCTCTGCGAGGACATGCCGCAGGAGAAGGCCGAGGGCGTGACCTACATACAGGTGGCCTCGACGGAAGAGGCCGTAGGACCCGTGGCGACCTACTTCTTCGGAGATCCGTCGAGGAAGCTGAAACTGGTCGGCGTGACGGGCACCAACGGCAAGACAACCATTGCCACACTGCTCTACAATCTTTTCCGCAAGCTCGGCCACAAGGTGGGACTGCTCTCGACGGTATGCAACTACATCGACGGAGAGGCCGTCCCGGCAGACCATACCACGCCGGATCCCATCGCCCTCAACGAGCTACTGGCGCGCATGGTCAGCGCAGGATGTACGTATTGCTTCATGGAGTGCTCCTCCCACGCCATCCATCAGCACAGAATCGGCGGACTCCACTTTGCGGGCGGACTCTTCACCAACCTCACGCGAGACCACCTGGACTATCACAAGACGTTCGAAAACTACCGCAACGCCAAGAAGATGTTCTTCGACATGCTGCCGAAGACGGCCTTCGCCGTCACCAACGCTGACGACAAGAACGGACTCTTCATGGTGCAAAACTGCAAGGCGAGCGTCAAGACCTACTCCATCCAGCGCGTGGCCGACTACAGGGCACGCATCCTGGAGTGCCACTTCGAGGGAATGTACCTCGAGATCGACGGCAAGGAGGTCGGCGTGCAGTTTATCGGACGCTTCAACGTGAGCAACCTGCTCGCGGTCTATGCCGCGGCGGTACTGCTGGGCGAAGACGCACAGGCCGTGCTCGTGGCCATGAGCACGCTGGGCAGCGTCAGCGGACGCCTGGAGCCGATCCGGTCGCCGGAGGGATTCACCGCCATCGTCGATTACGCCCACACCCCGGACGCCATCGCCAACGTGCTCTCGGCCATCCACGAGGTGCTCAACGGCAAGGGAAAGGTCATCACCGTCTGTGGAGCCGGAGGCAACCGCGACCACGGCAAGCGACCGCTCATGGCGCAGGAGGCCGTCAGGCAGAGCGACAAGGTGATCCTCACGAGCGACAACCCGCGCAACGAGGATCCACAGGCCATCATCGACGATATGCTGGCAGGACTCGACGCGCAGCAGCGACGCAAGGTGATCACCATCACCGACCGGCGCGAGGCGATACGCACGGCTTGCATGATGGCCGAGAAGGGCGACGTCGTGCTCGTGGCGGGTAAGGGCCACGAGACCTACCAAGAGATCAATGGCGTGAAGCACCACTTCGACGACCACGAGGTGCTGCGCGACATTTTCAACGTAAAGTAAAGACAAAGACAGTATGTTATACTACATCTTCAGATGGCTTGACCAGTTTGGCGTCAGCGGATCGCACCTATGGAGCTACATCTCCTTCCGTTCGATCCTCGCCCTTGTCCTGGCCCTCGTCATCTCCGCCTGGTTTGGCGAAAAGTTTATCAAGTACCTCAAGCGGAAGCAGATCACGGAGACGGCACGCGACGAGAAGATCGACCCATTTGGCGTCAACAAGGTCGGTGTGCCCTCGATGGGTGGCATCATCATCATCGTCGCCCTGCTCATCCCCGTCATTCTCCTGGGCCGACTGCGCAACATCTATCTCATCCTGATGATCGTCACGACGGTATGGCTCGGATTCCTCGGTGGCATGGACGACTTTATCAAGATCTTCCGCCACAACAAGGAGGGACTGAAGGGCAAGTACAAGATCGTAGGACAGGTCTCCATTGGCCTCATCGTGGGACTGGTGCTATGGGCCTCGCCCGACGTGAAGTCGAACCTGAACATGGAGCTTGGGCAGAAAAACGGACAGGAAATCGTCGTCAAGCACAGCGAGAAGGCGGAGAAGACGCTCAAGACTACCATCCCCTTCGTCAAGAACCACAACCTCGACTACTCCAAGGTGATGGGCTTCTGCGGCGAGCATAGCGTGGCGGCGGGCTGGATACTCTTCGTCATCATGACGATCTTTGTCGTGACGGCGGTCTCCAACGGCGCCAACCTCAACGACGGCATGGACGGAATGTGTGCGGGCAACTCGGCCATCATAGGCGTGGCACTCGGCATCCTGGCCTACGTGAGCAGCCACATCCAGTATGCTGCCTACCTCAACATCATGTACATACCAGGGTCGGAGGAACTGGTGGTGTTCTTCTGCGCCTTTATCGGCGCACTGATCGGATTTCTGTGGTACAACGCCTATCCCGCCCAGGTCTTCATGGGCGACACGGGAAGCCTCACCATCGGCGGAATCATCGCCGTCGGCGCCATCATCATCCACAAGGAGCTGCTGCTGCCCATCCTCTGTGGCATCTTCTTCGTCGAGAGCCTGAGCGTCATCCTGCAGGTGTGGTACTACAAGATTGGCAAGCGCCGCGGCGTGAAGCAGCGCATCTTCAAGCGCACGCCGATCCATGACAACTTCCGCACGCAAGACTCGCAACTGGATCCCGACTGCAAATATCTCATCCGCGTGCCGCATGGTGCGAAGCACGAGGCCAAGATCACCATCCGCTTCTGGATCATCACGATCCTGCTGGTGGCGCTGGCGATCATCACATTGAAAATCAGATAAGAAACGAAGAGCGGGAGGCTGACACGCGGCCAACGGACGACGGCCCCAGGGCCGACAAGACGGACGCGGCAAAGTCTCCCACCCCGATAAAATCAAGCGCAAAAGAAAGATGAAAAGAATCGTAGTTCTTGGAGCCGGCGAGAGCGGCGCAGGTGCTGCCGTGCTGGCCAAGAAGCAAGGCTTCGACGTGTTTGTCTCCGACACATCGAAGGTGAAGGACCAATACAAGAAGCTGCTCGACGACCACGGCATCGCATGGGAGGAGGGCCACCACACGGAGGAGAAGGTGCTCTCGGCAGACGAGGTCATCAAGAGCCCGGGCATCCCCGACAGCGTCCCGATGATACAGCGCCTCATCCAGCAGGGAACGCCCATCATCAGCGAGATAGAGTTTGCGGGCCGCTACACCCACAGCAAGATGGTCTGCATCACGGGAAGCAACGGCAAGACCACCACGACAAGCCTCATCTACCACATCTTCAAGGATGCGGGCTACGACGTGGGACTGGCTGGCAACATCGGAAGGAGCCTGGCGCTGCAGGTGGCAGAGGATCCGCACGAGTACTATGTCATCGAGCTCAGTTCTTTCCAGCTGGACAACATGTACGAGTTTCGTGCCAACATCGCCATCCTGCTCAACATCACGCCGGACCATCTCGACCGCTACGACTTCAAGTTTGAGAACTATGCCGCGGCAAAGATGCGCATCATCCAAAATCAGACGCAGGAGGACAGTTTCATCTACTGGAACGACGACCCGGTGATCAAGAAGGAACTGGAGAAGTATGACATCAAGGCCGTGCAGTATCCGTTCTCCGAACTCAAGGAGACGGGATCCATCGGCTACATCGAGGAGGGACAGTACGTCATCGAGAAGCCTACGCCTTTCAACATGGAGCAGGAGGAACTCTCGCTCACGGGCAAGCACAACATCTACAACTCGCTCGCTGCCGGCATCGCGTCCAACATCTCCGGCATCCGCAAGGAGAGCATCCGCAAGAGCCTGAGCGACTTCCCTGGCGTGGAACACCGACTGGAGAAGGTCTGCAAGGTGGGTGGCGTGCAGTATGTCAACGACTCCAAGGCCACGAATGTCGATGCTTGCTGGTACGCGCTGGAGAGCATGCGCACGCCGACAGTGCTCATCGTCGGCGGCAAGGACAAGGGCAACGACTATGGACCCATCAAGGAGCTCGTCAAGGAGAAGTGTCGCGCCATCGTCTATCTCGGTGCAGACAACGCCAAGCTCCACGCCAACTTCGACGAACTGGGAATCCCCGTGCGGGACACCCACTCGATGAAGGACTGTGTGGCTGCCTGCCACGAGCTGGCAAAGCCGGGCGACACGGTGCTGCTCAGCCCCTGCTGTGCCAGCTTCGACCTCTTCAAGAACATGGAGGACCGTGGAGAACAGTTTAAGCAACTGGTAAGATCGCTCTGACACGGACTGAGAACATCACTTTCCACATGAGGTCATAACGCCACACCGTCGCAGTCTCACTCCGACACCGACTCCCCATCGGCACATCCATTGTGCCGATGGGGGCGGCGAAGGAGACACTATCATACCAATCACAAACCGTAGAAACAAAACAAGACAGGGCGGACGGGCACGGAACGAGAGAAAAAGGGGAGGGAAAGACTGAACAACAACTATTCTGCGAATCTTCAAAAAAACACTCGATCCACTCGCATCCGCCTCAAAAACAGAAAGAAAGAAATGAAAGGAAAGTCATTGACGAACATTTTCAAGGGAGACAAAGTCATCTGGATGATCTTCTTCTTCCTCTGTATGATTAGCATCATTGAGGTCTATTCGGCATCCAGCTCGCTGACGCTCAAAAAGGGCTACTACTGGGCACCTATCATGGACCACGCCAAGAAGATCATACTGGGAGTGGTAGCACTCGTCTGTGTGCTCAACGTGGAGTGTAAGTACTTCAAGATGGCCACGCCCTTCGCCCTCGGCGGATCCATCATCATGATCCTATGGGTGCTCGTGGGCGGCGAGACCATCAACGGAGCCAACCGATGGCTCACCTTCTTTGGCATCCAGTTTCAGCCCTCAGAACTGGCGAAGGGAGCATTGGTGCTCGCCACGGCACAGATATTGAGTGCGATGCAGACCGACAAGGGAGCGGACCGAAAGGCGTTTCGCTATATCCTCCTGCTCTCGGCTTGGATCATCATCCCCATTGCCATGGAGAATGGATCCACGGCCTTCCTACTGGCCATCACCATCTTCGTGATGATGTTTGTCGGACGCGTGCCGCTGGACCAGTTGGGAAAACTCTTCGGCGTCATGGCGGTAATAGCCACCATTGCCCTGTCAGTCATCATGATATACGGCAAGACCGAACAAGAGCGGGCGAAGGACCCGCGCCACCAGCTGACGGAGCAAATGGCGAAAGCCAAGACAAAGCAGCCCAAGACCCTGGCGGATCGTTTCGAGGACCGCCTCGACACATGGAAGTCGCGCATCGTGAAGTTTACCAACCCGGAGGACGTCCCGGCCAACAAGGTGAACCTGCGAGACAAGGACTCACAGAAGAACTACTCCCACATCGCCATAGCCTCATCGGGCATCGTGGGAAAGGGACCGGGCAATTCGACCGCACGCGACGGGCTCGCACAGGCATTCTCCGACTTCATCTATGCCATCATCATCGAGGAGCTGGGCATCATAGGGGCAGCGTTCGTCGCCTTGCTCTACGTCTTCCTCCTCTTCCGAGTCGCCATCATCGCCAACCGATGTGAGAACAACTTCCCCGCATTCCTGGCCATGGGACTGACGCTCATGCTCGTCATACAGGCGCTCTTCAACATGCTGGTGGCCGTGGGATTGGCGCCCGTCACGGGACAACCGCTGCCGCTCATCAGCCGAGGCGGCACGTCAACGGTCATCAACTGCATCTACATGGGCATGATACTCTCCGTCAGCCGTTCGGCCAAAAAGAAGGCCGCAGGAAGCATCTGGCAGGGGTGAAAGAGGAAAAATAAACAGAAAATAGTAGAAAGACATTTTTTTTGTTTATCTTTGCAGAAGATTGGCGGCACTCGGCAATTTGAGAGTAAAACTCTCATTACGCTCGTTTGCACTATCTTTGCAGAAGATTGGCGGCACTCGGCAATTTAAAACGAACACAATGGACAAAGAATTGAGGATAATCATCAGCGGTGGCGGCACGGGAGGCCATATCTTCCCCGCCGTGTCGATAGCCAACGCGCTGCGGCAGATGCGCCCCGAGGCAAAGATTCTCTTTGTCGGCGCAGAGGGCCGCATGGAGATGCAGCGTGTCCCGGCAGCGGGATACGAGATCAAGGGACTTCCCATCAAGGGATTCGACCGCCGGCATCTGCTGAAAAACATCAGCGTGGTGTGGCACTTGCTCAAGAGCCTGCGCATGGCACGCCACATCATCAAGGACTTCCGCCCGATGGTGGCAGTAGGCGTGGGTGGCTACGCCAGCGGTGCCACGCTCTACGCGTGCGCGCGAATGGGCATTCCCTGCCTCATACAGGAGCAAAACTCCTATGCGGGCGTCACCAACAAGCTGCTGGCCAGCCGTGCCAAGAAGATCTGCGTGGCCTACGAGGGAATGGAGCGCTTCTTCCCCGCCGACCGCATCATCATGACGGGCAATCCCGTAAGACAGAACATCCTGGAGGACCAGGGCACACCGCAGGAAGCACGACGCGCCTTCGGACTCGACGCGGAGAAGAAGACCGTGCTGATCGTAGGAGGAAGCCTCGGCGCAAGAACGATGAACCGCAGCGTGCTGGAGCACCTGGATCTGATCAAGGCGCATCCCGAGGTGCAGTTTATCTGGCAGACGGGCAAATACTACTTCGACAGCATCCAGAAGGAGATGCGGGGAAAAGAACTGCCCAACCTCAAGGTGATGGACTTCGTGAGCGATATGGGAGCGGCCTATCATGCCGCCAACCTCGTCGTGAGCCGTGCCGGAGCAAGCTCCATCAGCGAGTTTCAGCTCATCGGCAAACCCGTGATCCTCGTTCCGAGCCCCAATGTGGCGGAGGACCACCAGCGCAAGAATGCCATGGCTCTCGTCCGTCGCGACGCAGCCCTCTACGTGGAGGATGCCGAGGCTCCGGAGAAGCTCCTGGAGCTGACGCTGCAGACTGTGGCCGACGATACGAAACTGCGCCAGCTGGGTGAGAATGTGCACAAGATGGGCCTCAAGGATTCGGCGGAGATCATCGCACGCGAGGTCCTCAAACTGATTGAACAATAAAGAAGAAATTATGGAACTGAAAGATATCAAGGCTGTCTATTTCGTCGGAGCGGGAGGCATTGGCATGAGCGCCCTCGCACGCTACTTCCTGCACCGCCACCTCGTCGTGGCGGGCTACGACCGCACGCCGACACCGCTCACCCACGAACTGGAGCGCGAGGGCATGCAGATCCATTATGAGGAGGACGTTGACCAGATCCCTGCTCCCTGCCGCGACAGGGAGCACACACTGGTGGTCTTCACGCCCGCCATCCCGGCCTCCCACGCCGAACTGGCGTGGTTCAAGGAGCACGACTTCACCATCGAGAAGCGGGCACAGGTGCTCGGCACGCTCACCCGCACACACAAGGGCCTTTGCTTCGCGGGCACCCATGGCAAGACGACCACCTCGACGATGTGCGCCCATATCATGAGCCAAAGCCACATGGGCTGCAATGCCTTTCTCGGAGGCATCTCGAAGAATGTGGGCAGCAACTACATCCTCTCGCTGACAAGCGACTATGTGGTCATAGAGGCCGATGAGTTTGACCGTTCCTTCCACTGGCTGCGCCCCTGGATGTCGGTCATCACCTCTACCGATCCCGACCACCTCGACATCTACGGCACAAAGGAGGCTTACCTGGAGAGCTTCCGCCACTACACCGAACTGATACAGCCCGGAGGCGCGCTGATCCTCCACACAGGACTGGAGATGAAGGCCCACGTCCCCGAGGGGGTGAAGACCTACACCTACAGCCGCGACGAGGGCGACTTCCATGCTGCCAACATCCGCATCGGCGACGGCAAGATCGTCTTCGACTTCGTATCGCCGCTGGAGACGGTGACCCAAGTCTCGCTGGGCCATCCCGTACCTATCAACATCGAGAACAGTGTCGCCGCCATGGCAATGGCACAACTCAACGGCTGCACGGCGGAGGAACTGCGCCGCGGCATGGAGACCTACGCGGGGGTGGAGCGTCGCTTCGACTTCAAGATCAACAACCCACGCCACGTGTTCCTCAGCGACTACGGCCACCATCCGAAGGAGATCCTCCAGTGTGCCAAGAGCCTGAGGGAGCTCTATGCACACCGCAAACTGACGGTCATCTTCCAGCCTCACCTCTACACGCGCACCCGCGATTTCTATGCAGATTTCGCCGATGCGCTGAGCCATTTCGACGAGGTAGTGCTCACTGAGATCTATCCCGCCCGCGAACAGCCCATCGAGGGTGTGACCTCGAAGCTCATCTACGACCACCTGCGAGAGGGGGTGGAGCGCACGATGATAGCCAAGCGCGACGTGGCGGAGTGGGTGCGCAGCCGAGACTTCGACGTGCTGGTCGTCCTGGGAGCGGGAGACCTCAACGACTATGTGCCCGAGATAACCCGCATACTGGAGGAGAAGGAAAAAGCATAACGCACAACAGGGAGGTATCGTGAGAGTCAATGTTAACTGGAAGCGCGTGCTGTTTGTCGTGGTGGACCTGATACTGGCCGCCTACCTCGTCATGGCCGTGACGTTGTGGAACACGCCGGCCTCGGCCTCCAGGGTCTGCTCCAAGGTGGATGTCAACATCTCCGACGCCAACAACGTCGGATTCCTGAGCGCAGAGGAGATCAAGCATATCCTCACGCAGCAGGGCCTCTATCCGCTTGGCAAACCGATAGCGGGGATCTCTCCACGATCCATCGAGGAGGTACTCCGCACCAGTCCCTTTGTCAATACGGCGGAGTGTCACGTCACGCAGAACGGACACGTCACGATAGCCCTCACACAGCGCGTGCCCATCATCCGCATCAAGAGCAGCAGGGGCGACGACTACTACATCGACGACAAGGGAGGACCGATGCCCAACTCCAAATATACGAGCGACCTGATCATCGCCACGGGCCACATCAGCCGATCCTTCGCCCGCAACTACCTCACACCGATGGCCAAGGCCATCATGGCCTCTGACTTCTGGAGAAACCAGGTTGTACAGATCAACGTGCTGCCCAACAGAGGTATAGAGCTGGTGCCACGCGTGGGAGACCACATCCTCTACCTCGGAAGGCTGCCCGAAGGTCTCCAGCGGTCGCAGATCGAGACAGCAGTGACGGAGTTTATGGACAAGAAACTCACCCGCATACAGAAGTTCTACCGCTACGGACTCTCGCAGACGGGATGGAACAAGTATAGCTACATCGATGTGGAGTTTGACAACCAGATCATTTGCAAGAAACGACAGTTAGAATAATTAAATAAGGAATATATATGGCAGAATTTATTGTAGCCATTGAGCTGGGGTCGTCCGTGTTCCGGGGGATTGCCGGCAAGAAGAATCTCGACGGGAGCATCACCGTGCAGGCCCTCGTCAAGGAGGATGCGACGCAGTGTATCCGCAAGGGAGTGGTCAACAATATCGACAAGACCGCTACCTGCCTGAAGAATATCATGGCCAAGCTCAGCAAGACCATGAAGCAAAACATCAGCCATGTGTATGTCGGAGTAGGCGGCCAGTCGGTGCGGAGCGTGCGCAACGTGATTGTCAAGGACCTGCCCACGGAGACGATTGTCGATGGCGATATCGTAGATGGACTGATGGACAGCAACCGCGGCATGGACTATCCCGACCTGGAGATTCTCAACGTCGTCACACAGGAGTATAAGGTCGGCAACCAGTATGTCGTCGATCCTGTGGGAATCAAGGGCACACGGCTGGAGGGAAACTTCCTCAACATCGCCCAGAGAAAACTCTTCTACAGCAACCTCAACGAGGCTTTCGACAAGGCGGGCATCGCCATTGCCGAGATCTTCCCCGCACCGCTGGTGCTGGCCGACAACGTGCTCACCGAGTCGGAGAAGCGCGGTGGCTGCGTGCTGGTGGACCTGGGAGCTGACACAACGACGGTGTCGGTCTATCACAAGAGCCTGCTGCGCCACCTGGCAGTCATCCCCCTGGGCGGCAACAACGTCACCAAGGATATCACGGCACTGAAGATGGAAGAGCGCGAGGCAGAACTGCTGAAGCTCAAGCACGGATCCGCCTATACCGAGATAGCCGACATGGATCCTGCCCTCACCTACTCCATCGACGGCGAGCGCACCATCGAGAGCAAACAGCTCATCGAACTGGTGGAGGCACGCGTGGAGGAGATTGTGCAGAACGTGTGGCATCAGGTGCCCGCGGAGTATGTCAGCAAACTTCTGGGTGGCATCATCCTCACGGGTGGCGGTTCCAACATGAAGAACATCGAGCTGGCTTTCAAGAAATACACGCACATGGACAAGATACGCAAGGCGCGCTTCGTCAACCTGGCCATCAAGTCCAACATCGACGACATCAAGAAGCACGACACCACGCTCAACACCATCATCTCCCTGCTGGCCAAGGGCGACATGAACTGTGCAGGTGGACCAATCGTACACCAGCCGCCCACAGGAACAGACCTCTTTGGCCAGACGACTACGACAACGACCACCCATCAGACCACCAACGGCGAGGGTGGCACACAGCCGCATACGGGCGGCGACAATGGCGGAAACGGCGGAAATAACACCCAGCCCACACCACCTCCCGCACCAGAGCACACACCTGCTCCAGAACCAACTCCCGCACACGAGAAGTCTGGCTTCTTTTCGAAACTCGCCCAGAAGATAAAGGGCTTTGGCGGCAAGATCTTGGAGGCTGAGGAATAGAACGAAAACTGCCAAGCGCAGGCTACGAGAAGAATACTATCAAGATAACTTTGAACAACAATGATGGATAAAGATAAAGACAACATGGCCACGCTGGCCGATCATCTCGACTTCGGCGAGCCGGATCGTCAGAACAGCATCATCAAGGTGATCGGTGTGGGTGGTGGAGGCGGCAACGCCGTAAACAATATGTACAAGCAGGGCATCCACGACGTCTCGTTTGTGGTCTGCAACACCGACGCACAGGCCCTGAAGGACAGTCCCGTCCCCGAGCGACTCCAGCTGGGAAGCGAGGGTCTGGGAGCAGGCAACCGACCCGAGAAGGCACGCCTGGCTGCCGAGGAGTCGATAGACGACATCAAAGCAATGCTCAGCGACGGCACGAAGATGGACTTCATCACTGCGGGCATGGGCGGCGGCACAGGCACGGGAGCAGCACCAGTCATCGCCCGGGTGAGCAAGGAACTGGGCATCCTCACCGTCGGTATCGTCACCATCCCCTTCAAGTTTGAGGGCAACAAGAAGATCGACCAGGCACTCGACGGCGTCGATGAGATGGCAAAGCACGTCGATGCGCTCCTCGTCATCAACAACGAGCGACTGCGCAAGGTCTATCCGGACCTGAGCCTCCTCAACGGCTTTGCCAAGGCCGACGACACGCTGAGCGTAGCAGCAAAGAGCATTGCCGAGATCATCACCGTCCGCGGACTGATTAACCTTGACTTCAACGACGTGCGCACCGTACTCAAGGATGGCGGCGTAGCCATCATGTCCACGGGATTCGGCGAGGGCGATGGACGCGTGCGCAAGGCTATTGACGACGCGCTCAACTCACCGCTGCTCAACGACAACGACATCTATAACTCACAGAAGATTCTCCTCTCCATAGCCTTCAGCAGCGAGAATGGCACCGATGGACTGGCCATGGAGGAGATGAACGAGATCAACGACTTCATGAGTCGCTTCGGATCCAACTTCGAGTTGAAGTGGGGTATTGCCATCGACAACACCTTGGAGAAGAAGGTGAAGATCACCATCCTCGCCACGGGCTTCGGCCTCGACGACCTGGAGGATGTGGCCAGCTACCATAGCCGCCTGGACAAGGCGCGCGCCAAGGAGGAGGCACAGAAGAAGGCCGAGCAGGAGGAAGCCGACGCGGAACGTAGCAACAGACGCGGCCAATACTATGGCGACGACGGAGACAAACTGGCCAAGCCGCGCCCACACATCTACCTCTTCTCGCAAGACGACCTCGACAACGAGGACGTGATCCTCGAAGTGGAGTCGATTCCCACCTTCAACAGGACCAAACCGATGCTGAATGAAATCAAGAAGAAGTCGGCTCCCGAGCAGGTTCGCGAGGAGCAACCGGTCAAGGACAAAGTGGAGGGAACCATCCGCTTTGAGTAAACACAAGTAAGGATCGCTAATTGAAGGCGATTTCCATCCACCAACCTATGCAAGGGGAGGCAGGTCCGTTAATCTCGGACCTGCCTCCCCTTGTCGCATTTCCCAAGAAATAGTCTTGGTTGTTATTAGGAAAAGATGTACTTTTGCCTAGAAGAAAGTTCTGTCCAGCGACGTTGAATGTGCGTTCAGCGCCATCGAACCTGCATTCGACATCGTCGAATGTCTATTCAACGTCGTTGAATAGACATTTTACTGAGGAATAAATACTGGCGCAGGGGCAATCCACGGAGAATTTCCTCTGCGCCCTTTAATCACAGAATGCAGAAGAAGAAATAATGCAGACTGCGTGGAAAGAGATAACAGAAGCAGCAACAAGAGGAAGCCTGTGAAGAAAGAAGAAGCGCGCGAGCACTATCCCCTCATTCCGCCAGGGCTGACACCAAACTCATCCTTGAAGCACTTGTTGAAATAGGATGGCGAGGTGAAACCCGTGGCGTAGGCTATCTCTGCGATGGAGCGGTCGGTCGTCGTCACCATCGTGCGCGCCTTCATCAGTCTGGCCTTGCGCAGGAGTTCCACGGGCGTCTTGCCCGTGAGTACCTTCACTTTGCGGTAGAGTTGCACGCGCGAAAGGCCGATCTCCTCACCCAGCCGCTCTACCGAGAAGTCGGAGTCGGCGAGATGCTGCTGGATGATTTCCCGCAGTCTTGTCACGAAAGTCTTATCCTGCGAGCAGAGCCGTTCCTCCTCGGCCGCCTCCGCCTTATCGCCCGAGAAGAGAGAGCGCAGCAACGTGCGCGAGCGCAGCAGGTTGTCGATACGCGAGAGGAGCACCTGTCCTGAGAAAGGCTTCGTCAGATAGGAGTCGGCGCCCGTCTCGTAACCCTTCTCACGCTGTTCGGGCAACGAGCGCGCCGTGAGCAAGACGACGGGGATATGGCTCGTCGCAATGTCCTCCTTCAGTTGACGCGTAAACTCCAAGCCATCCATGACTGGCATCATCACGTCGCAGACTATCAACTTCGGCACCTCGCGCCGCGCCTTCTCCAGGCCTTGGCGACCGTCTGCCGCCTCCGAGACATTATACCGGTCTTTCAGGATAGACCGCAGATAGGCCCTCATCCCGTTGTTGTCATCGATGATGAGCACCAGCGGGCGGTCCGCATCGAAGTCTTCGGCATTGGTGATGCGATCCGCAGCCTCCTTAGCATTGATATCCTCGGGCACATAGCTATCGTCTACCAGTTCCCGCTCCGCCACCGGCCTTGCCTCGCGATCCTTGGCAGGGTCGTAGCCTGGCTGGGCGGCAGGCAGCGAGATAAAAAACCTTGTGCCCTCTCCCTCGTTGCTCTCCACGCGGATGTCGCCATGATGGAGATCCACGTAGGCCTTGACCAACGACAGTCCAATCCCCGTCCCGCCGACAGCACCGCGCGCCTGGTAGAAGCGATCGAAGAGATGAGGCAGCGCCTCCTCCTCAATTCCCTTGCCCGTATCGCTCACGCTGAGCACATACTGCTTGCCGTCGTAGGACAATGCCGTTGTGATCCGTCCGCCCTCAGGCGTATATTTTAGCGCATTCGACATTAGGTTGAAATAGATATGCTCCAGCTTGTCGCGGTCAGCAATGATCACAGCATCCTGTCTCACCTCCGAGGCGTCCACATCGATCGTGATCTTACGGCGCGCCGCCACCGCCCGGAAGTCGTTGGCCCATATCGCCAGTTCCCGCTGCAAGGCGAAGCGGTTGAGATGCAAGTGCGCCTTGTTGTTCTGCACCTTGCGGAAGTCGAGTATCTCGCCCACGAGTTGTATGAGGATGCGCGTGTTGCGCCGCACCATCTCCAGCATCATGCGATGCGCTCCCTGCACGGTGTCGTCCTCCAGTAGCTGATCAGTCGGTCCGGCGATAAGCGTCAGCGGCGTGCGTAGCTCGTGGCTCACATTGGTGAAAAACTGCAGTTGCGTCTGCGTCATCCGCTCCATCTCCTCCGTCATCTGTCGCTGCTGATCCATAGAAGCATTGAGCTGGCGGTTGATGCGCGCCTTGGCCACATAAGCCCTGACGGCCAAACCACAGGCCACGACGAGCAGCACGACGAAGAACAAGAGCACCAGGAGGTAGCCACGCTGTGTATTGAAGTCGTCGGCTGCTTTGTCGATACGCGAGCGGAGTGTGGCGAGGTGGTCCTGCTGGCGCATGGTCTCATCGTTCTGCATGAGTAGCACGCGGGCGTTGTCACGGGTGACAAGGGCCGAAGAGAGACGGTTTTCGCGCTGATAGGACTTCCCTTCAAGAATATTCATTGCCAGCCTCATCACCTCGTCGCCACGCGTCGGATAGATATAGGAAGCAAAGAGCGTCCCGTCCTTGACAAGTTCCAGTCCGGCTCCTTTCTGCGGCATGGCATCGATTCCACAGAAGCGGATGCGCTGGAGGTCCAGTCCGTGCTGCTGCGCTGCCCGACGCGCGCCCATCGCCATACGGTCGTTGTGGGCAAAGAGGCAGTCGAAATCGGGATGCGGACTACGCAGCAGCGAGTCCATGGCCCGGAAGCCTCCCTGCTCCGTCCAGTCGGCGTGGAGCTTAGCCACGATGTCGATCGAGGGACGCACGGCAACAACGCTATCGAAGCCCTCTGCCCGCTCTATCGCCGGCGACGAAGACGAGAGTCCACACAACTCCACCACACGTCCTCCTTTGGGCAGCGCACCCGCCAGGTATTCTCCCATCGATGCGCCGATCTCACGATTGTCGGCACCGATATAGGCCGTATATTTGTTGGATCGCGTGCGGCGGTCGAAAATGATCACAGGTATTCCCTTCTCATAAGCACGGTCGATGGCGGGAGAGATCGAGACCTGTCCTGGCGCCACGATGAGCAGATCGACCCCCTTGTCCACAAAGCGGTTGATCTGATCCGTCTGCAGCCGTACGTCGTCGTTGGCCGAGGCGATATCAAGGTCCATATTATTATAGTATAGGGCCGCCACCCGCAGTTCCTGGTTAAGTTTCTCGCGCCATACGTCCTCCGAACATTGCGAGACACCGATGACATAACGTTTCTTCCCGCCAGTACAAGAGGCCAGAAGGGCGAGGGCTGCCATCAGGACAGCGATATAAGCGAAATGCTGAATAGACTTTAGCATAAAACGGCTTTTTAGTATATTTGGGCGCCCAAAATTACATAAAAAAGACAAGATAGGCAAACAATTTGTGTGCTTTTTGCATTTCCCAGATTCTAAAGCCCTTCGTCCGGCCCTATGCCAGCAGAAGAAAACGCTTCCCCTTCTTCCACCCAGCAAGCGAAAAGTAGCCTTCACGACCGCACCAAACAGCAAGGCGAGGAACAGGAAACACTTCCTGTCCCTCGCCATTATCAGAAGACGGCTGAGCGGTCTGCCATGGCCTTAGGATAGCCCGCCAGCCTTTTTTCTCTCTTTCATTGAGATATCCCCATGCATCGGGGGCACATACCGCTTACAGGCCCAGACGATAGGCCGTAAGTTTTTTCACCTCCGCCTTGCCACCCTCGGCATAGACCTTGATGTGGTTATAGGGCGCGGTGGGGAATACCTGGTTGGTCATAGCGATGCGTCCGCCATCGACAAACAGCTCCACGGAGCACTTGTCGACGAAGATGTCCAGATGGTAGCTCTTGCCACACGGCGCTGCCGCCTCCTTCTTACAGCACTGGCCACTGCCTGCACACTGGCTATCGCCACAGAGCGAGAGCGGAGCCCATGTGCCCAGGGCGTAGTCATTCTTGTAGTCGACGGCGACATCCTTGGCCAGTTTTCCCTTCATCTGTCCTGCTGCCAGGGCGCGCTTCTCGATATCCGAGAGTTCCACCTGACGGCCGAAGTCGGTAAGGCCACTCTCTGCGCGGTCCATGACGACGCGCTTGTTCTTGAGGTCGAGATAGACTACCGTGCGCTCCTCTTTGTCGTTGTAGAGGGAAATGCCCACCACGTCGGCGTCCTTCGGCGTCACGTCGGCCTCTACCTCGAAGGCACCTTCGGCCTTGTCGAAGAGGTTGCGCTGCACATAGGGGTTCGCGTTGTCTGCCGTGATGTCGCCCAGCAGCTTGGTCTCCTTGCGCAGGGCGCGGGCCTCCTCCACAACGTTGGCCGAGACATAGGTCTCGCCATGGTTGGAGAACAACTTCAGTTCGCGCGGCAGCGCGTTGGCGCCACGATACTGGCGGATCGGGGTGAAGTTGGCATACTGCCAGTTGCTCATCCATGGCACGGCCACGATGCGGTCTCCGAGGTTGGAGAAGGTGACGGTGGCGTAGTGGTCCTTGCCCCAGTCGAGCCATTTCACGGTGGTAGGTTTGGAATCGCACTTGAACTCCTTGCCATCAAACTCTCCGACGAAATACTCCGTGGCCGAACCGCCAAAGACGAAACCCGGGTTGACGTTGACGATCATGACATACTTCTTGTTGGCTGGGTCGCCATCGACGGCCAGCGGGAAGAAGTCGGGACACTCAAACTGGTTGGGCTGAGCTCCGAAGCCCTCGCCCCACTGGCTCACATAGGTCCACTTCTTGAGGTTCTTCGACTGATAGAAGCGCATGTTCTTGTCGGCCGACACGATCATATACCACGACTTCGTGGGCTCATACCAGAAGATCTTCGGGTCGCGGAAGTTCTCCAGTCCGTCGAACGGAGTCACCACGGGGTTGCCCTTATACTTGATGAAGGTGCGTCCGTTGTCCTTGCTGTAAGCCATACACTGCACCTGCACCTGCTTGCCGTTTCTCATGCTGTGGGAAGTGTAGTAGGCGATGATTGCATTCTTGCCGAATCCTGCCGAGTTGCGCGTATCGACGATGGTGCTTCCCGAGAAGATGTGTCCCATCGGGTCGCGGGCGATGGCGGGGTCGAGATGATCCCAGTGTACGAGGTCGCGGCTGACGGAGTGGCCCCAGTGCATGTTGCCCCACTTCGATCCGTAGGGGTTGTACTGGAAGTAGAGATGATACTCCCCATCCTTGTAGGTGAGTCCGTTGGCGTCGTTCATCCATCCGTAAAGCGGCGTGTGGTGATAGACGGGGCGGTAGTAGTCCGTATTGGTCGTGTCGAAGGTGTCCGATAGTTTCATCTCCTTCAGTGCCACGGCGTCTTTCGGCAGTCCTACGATCTTCACCACTGCCTCTTTGCCCTGCGTGAGGGCGAAGGGCACGCAGTAGTCGGTCTTCCCCACGGCCAGTCGGACGTCCATCCAGGTGTCCGTGGCCTTGCCGCTATAGAGCTGCAGCTGGGCCTCGGGACGCTCCTCCTCTATGGGGAGGATGAGATACTTCGTCGGGTTCTCCACCTTGATGATCGTGGTGTCGCGCTTCTGTGTGGTCTGCAGGGTCTGTGCCGTGGCCGAGAGGGCCACGAGTGCTCCTGCCGAAAGCAGATACTTGATCTTCATTGTCTTATGATTTTAGTCGTGAAACATTTTGTTAGAATTTCAGTGTGGCCGAGAGCTCCACGGTGAACGGGCGGAGGTAGGAGCCCGTCATGAGCTGGTTGTTGATGCCCTTAGCCTCGTCTTTGGTGATGAGCTCCGCACCAGCGATGCTACCCTTGGCACCCGTCTGGTTGAGGAAGTTGACCACGGTGCATCCGAGCGACAAGCGCTTGCTGGCCTGCCAGTTGACACCACCGAAGGTCTCCCAGTGGCCGTTGAAGTAGTAGGCTTCGTTGATGTTGGCGTAGGTCTTGGAGAAGTAGCGGAAGGAAGCCCAGAGCTTCAGTTCCGGCGTGATCATGTAGCTGGGGTCGAGCTCGATGAGCACCTGCGGCACCTCTGCCACGATATTTCCCGTTGCATTGATCTTTCCCTCGTAGCCGCTTGCAAACTTCACGCTGGTCTCATACTTCTTGTAGGTCGGTTTCTGGTAAGTGAATAGGAAGTGGAAGTCGAATCCTTTGAAGGGGTGTGCGACCACGTCGGTGGTCCATCCCCACGTCTGAATGTCATAGGTCAACGGAGCAGCCTTGATTTCTCCGTCATGCTGAAGGTTGAGCGTAGAGTTGTTGTTGGTCTTTGAAATGTATGAGAAGAGAGAGGTGAGACTCAGCCACGGGTTGTTGTAGTAGATACCTGCGCGTCCCAGAGGCACGCTGATTCTGCCCGTGTTGGGCATCGTGGCGGGCGCGAAGGTCGAGATCGTGGGGTGCTGCACGATATAGGTGAAGTCGCCCGTGAATCCGAAATTCTTCGTCAGCTTGTAGGTCAGCGCTGCCGTGAAGTCGTAGTTCACCCAGTTGTATGCCATCTGCGTCGGTGCGATCAGCGTACCGTCGGGAGCGGTGGTGCCGAGGTAGTAGTCGGCAAAGCGTCCCACATATTCGCCGGCCGCGTTCTTGACCGCGGCGTTCTCGCCCTTCAGTCGCTGCCACTCGATGCGCGCGCCGTAGTAGGCATTGAGCTGCGGCGTGATGTCCCAGTCGTGTGTGAAGTAGAAGGCCAGTTTGTTCTCGTGTCCCTGGTAGTACTCCGAGGCGTTCTTGTTGAAGTCGTAGAAGATGCTCTGGCGCTTGCTAGCGTCCCAGAGGCGCACGGCGTAGGATCCGTCCTCGGGCACGCTCTGGTCGTACATCGTCGTGTTGGAGCAGTAGTCGATGTGGTAGTACCATTCGTTCACGCCGATGCGCAGCGTGGAGGTGCGGAAGGTCTTTGAGAGTTCCGAGGTGAGGAGCATCTCGTTGATGGTACCTGCGTTGAGACACGACATACGCGTCTGGACGTAGCGTCCGCCGTAGCGCTGCGGCTGTCCCATGAAGTCTTGCTGCATGTACTGGTAGTTGGCGGCTGCACCATCGGCCTGGAGGTCGATGAGCTGCATCGGAGTCTGGAATACCAGTGCACCCCGGGCGTGGTCGAAGCGGAAGGCCGTCTTCCAGTTGAGCCCATTGTCGAAGCGGAAGTTGTTCAGGAGCGAGAACTCCGAAGATCGGTTGCCGCAGTAGTCGTAGAGCGAGGTCTGCCGCAGCGTGCCAGTGCGCATATCACGATAGGTGATGTTGGCATCGACGGGGAGATAGGAAGTCGTTCCGAGCTTGAAGTCGCCAAACTCCTTCACGCTGCCGTCGCCGACATAGATGAATGGAGCCGACTGCATGGCGTAGTTATAGACGGGGTGGGAGTTGGCATACTTGTACATTGCCGTCAGCTCGCCCCTTCCTGCCGCGTAGCGCTGGGTGAGGGCCAGCTTGTAGATCTGCGTGCGGTCCTGATACTGCGAGGAGCGCACCTTGAAGGTACCTGGGTCGAAGTCCTGGTACATGCTTGCACTGTAAAAGAGATCCTTGTTGAGCGATCCATTCATGTTGAGCGACATCTCCTGCAGGCCAAAGTGGTTGGTCTTGTAGTTGAGCGTACCCTGAAATCCCTTCTGTCCGAGCTGCGTCTGCGAGTTGACGGCATAGCCGATGTTGCCGGTGGTGATGGCCGTCTCTGAGATCTTCAGCAGTCCGACATGGGAGAGGCTGGCATCCGAGCGCCACGTGGCGTTGACGGTGTGGGGATTGGTGGCATAGGTAACGGGGAGTCCGTTCTCCAGCACGTTGACGTCGGCGGAGGGGAGTCCGATCTGGATCTCGCGCGGGCCGTTGGCGCTGGCCGCGTTGAGCATCACGTTGCGGTCGCCCTCCTCCTTGGAGTGGTCCGTCCGCTTTCCTTCATTCTGCGCGCTGGCCGCGGTTGCCATAATGGAGGCAAGAGCCAAGGCGCCAAGTTTTGCTGTGTTGAAATGTTGCATAACGGTTCAGTTATTGTTTACGGCTGCAAAGTTACGAAGATCGACGCCACCAGGGGTTAAAAATCCGTTCATCGGCATTCACTTTTGTTACATGCAACATTTTTATTATTCAATGAACGAAAAGTAGCACCGACGTCCTCGCAGGCTGCCTGGCGCCTGGCCTGTCCGATATGTTACATTTGTAGCAAAAATGTTGTGCGGTTCGGTTTTTACTATCCTGCGAAACATGATTGATATCCCCCTGGCGAGAATATCTCTACCTTTGCAGCACAAAATTCGTAACTATACTATTCTCAATGACAACAAAAACGTATCAGCTAATGAGCAACAACAATTCTTCCAAGATGACACTCGTCCCGGTGATGATCACTTTCTTCACGATGGGCTTCGTCGATCTCGTCGGCGCTGTGTCAAACAACATGCAGGAAGACTTCGGCCTCAGCGACTCAGCTGCCAATTTCTTCCCCTCGCTCGTATTCTTCTGGTTTCTCATCTTCTCCGTGCCCACGGGCATGCTGATGAATAAGATCGGCCGTAAGAAGACGGTGCTCCTCTCCATCATCGTCACGACGCTGGCCGTATTCCTTCCCCTCTTCGACAGTTTCATGCCGACCAAGGAGAGCCAGCTCTGGCTGATGTACATCTCCTTCTCGCTGCTGGGCATCGGCAACGCCATCATGCAGACCTCTCTCAATCCGCTCGTGACGATCCTGGTCAAGGGCCACCTGGCCTCCACGCTCACCTTCGGTCAGTTTGTCAAGGCCATCGCCTCGTTTATCGCCCCGCTCATCGCGGCATGGGGCGCCACGACCACGGCGCCGACCTTCGGGCTGAGCTGGCGTATCCTCTTCCTGCTCTTCTTCCTCATCGGCATGGCCGCCACGCTGTGGCTCGGCATGACCCCCATCGAGGAGGAACCCACCCAGGACCAGACCTCGGGCGTACTGGCCAGCGTGCGGATGCTCGGCGCGCCCGTCGTCCTGCTTTCCTTCGTAGCCATCATGTGTCATGTGGGCATTGACGTGGGCACCAACGCCGTGGCGCCGAAGATTCTCCTGGAGCGCCTGGGCACCCCGGGCGACACGCTCAGCCAGTTTGAGTACGCTACGAGCATCTACTTCGCCTTCCGCACCCTCGGCTGCCTCACGGGGTCCATCCTCATGCGCCGAATCAACATCCGCGCCTTCTTCACCATCATCGTCCTGATGATGGGCGTGGCCATGGCGGGCTTCGTGTTCGCCACGGAGCAATGGGCGCTCTGGGCCTCGATCGCACTGGTGGGCTACGGCAATAGCAACGTCTTCTCTATCGTCTTCTCCCAGGCCATGATCTCGGCTCCCGAGAAGAAGAACGAGGTGAGCGGACTGATGATCATGGGCCTCTTCGGCGGCACGGTCTTCCCGCTACTGATGGGTCTGGCCAGCGACGCTGCCAAGACTTCCGGCCTGCAACACCCGCAGACCGCTGCAGCCGTCGTGATGGCCGTGGGCGTGGCCTACCTGCTCAGCTACATCCCGCGAGTCAAGCAACAGTAAAGAAAACAAATCACTATCAACTATAAATACCTATCAAATTATGACAACGAACGAGAAATACGTAGTGGGCCTCGGCGAGGCTCTTTGGGACATCCTTCCCGACGGCAAAAAACTGGGTGGCGCTCCTGCCAACTTCGCTTTCCACGCCGGACAGTTCGGCCTCAACGCCATCGCCGTGAGTGCGCTTGGCGAGGACAAGCTGGCCGAGGAGACCATCGAACAGCTGGAGGCCAAGAAACTGGCCTACTGTATGCCGCGCGTGCCCTACCCCACGGGTACGGTGCAGGTGACGCTCGACGCTGGCGGCGTACCGACCTACGACATCAAGGAAAACGTAGCCTGGGACAACATTCCCTTCAACAAGGACATCGAGGCCATAGCCCGAAAGACGCGCGCCGTCTGCTGGGGATCGCTGGCTCAGCGCAACGTGGTGAGCCGCAACACGATATACAGTTTCCTCGACGCTACGCCCAAGGACTGCATGAAAATCTTCGACATCAACCTACGACAGAACTTCTACACCAAAGAGGCCATCCGCGCCAGCATCAAGCGCTGCAACGTTCTGAAGATTAACGACGAGGAACTGGTGCTCATCGGCCGCATGTTTGGCTACCCGGGGCTTGATATCGAAAACAAATGCTGGCTCATCCTCGGCAAGTACAACCTCGACATGCTCGTGCTCACCTGCGGCATCAACGGCAGCTATGTCTTTACGCGCGGCACCATGTCCTACCAGCCCACCCCGAAGGTGAAGGTTGCCGACACCGTGGGCGCTGGCGACTCGTTCACGGGTTCCTTCTGCGCTGCGATCCTATACGGTAAGAGCGTGGCGGAAGCCCACCAACTCGCTGTCGAGGTGAGCGCGTATGTATGCACACAAAACGGCGCTATGCCCGTACTACCACAAGAGGTAAAAGAATGTAAAGGATAACAAAACGCAAGGGTGTGTCAGGCAGTCGCCTGGTCTCGCCCACCAAAGCCATGAGGGTCTCTCCGTGTGACGCGGAGAGATCCTTTTTTATGCCACTTTGAAGGACTTAACTTCATCGGCCTACGAAGTTAACTTCATCGGGCTACGAAGTTAAGTTCATCGGGCTATGAAGTTAACTTCATTTTTCGACCCATCCGACATGGCTTTGGCAAGGTGGCGCAGGGCAAATAGAGCAAAAAGCGGTGGAAAACCACAGAGGTCTTCCACCGCTTTTTGCTAATGGGTTGTTCTATGCAGGATGGTTTAGAGCTCCGGGAGCATCACCACCTGGATGTGGTTGTTGGAGGCCACGACCTTCTTGAGGAAGGCAACGATCTTGGCCGGCGTGAGGCTCTCGATGGCGGCACGATGGGTGGTGTAGAGGTCCACACCCGTCTCGTTGTACTCGTCCATGACGTTGAGCCAGTAACCATTGGTCTTGAGCTCCTCGTCGAGGTTCTTGAGCATGTTGGCCTTGATCTTCTCCACCTTGTCGGCGTCGATGTACTTGTCGCAGTCCTTCATGCCACCCTCCAGCAGGGAGAGGGCGAGCTCGGCCTTGTTGTAGTCCATCGGGCACTGGTCGAAGATCTGGACAAACGCCTTGTCGCCCATGCGGCTCACAGAACCGTATGCACCCACGCTATAGGCAGCAGAGGCGTCCTCGCGGATGGTCTTCAGATAGACCATTGAGAGAGCCTGGCCGGCAGCGTCAGCGAGAACGACGTTCTCGATGTTGTAGTCCATCGGCATGTGGTAGAGGTCGCTGGCCATGGCCTTCGGAGTCTCGGCCTTGCGCTTGAAGTTGACGTTGACGATGCCCTTGGCGATAGGATCGGCGCTGACCCACTTAGAGGCCTTACCCTTCGGCAGGGCGCCAATATACTTCTCGATGAGCGGACGGATCGTAGCCTCGTCGAAGTTGCCGACGAAGTAGAAGGTAAACTGACTGGCATTGGCGAAACGCTCCTTCTGGATCTGCAGGATGCGGTCGTAGCTGATGTGGGCCAGGTCGGCTTCCTCCAGCGGAGTGTAGCGCGCGTCGTGGTTGTAGATAGCGCAGGTCAGCGAGTCGCCGAAGGCGGCCTCGGGAGAGAGACCCTTGTTCTTCAGAGACTGAGCCACCATAGCCATCGTGGACTTATAATTGTCCTCGTCCTTGCTGACGGCGGTGAAGTTGAGGTAGATGAGCTGCATCAGCGTCTCGATGTCCTTCGGGACGGAGAAGCCGCTGAGGTACTGGTAGTACTGGCCGAGACCTACGCCGACGTTGGCCTGCTTGCCGAGGAGGGCCTTCTGCAACTCGTTGTTAGAGAAGTTGCCCAGACCGCAGGTGCCCATCACGAAGTCGAAGCACTTGAGGTTGTTGTAGTCGGCCTTGCCATAGAGGCTCTTGCCGCCACGGGCCATGGCCTGGAACTGGATCTCGTTGTCCTTGTAGTTGGTCTTCTTCAGGATGACGCGGGCTCCATTGGAGAGCGTCAGCTCCTTGTAGCCAAACTTCGTGTTCTCCTTCTCCTTGACGATCTTGCCAGCCTTCGGCAGCTTGGTCTCGTCGAGCAGCGGCTCGTTCTTCACGTTGTCCTTGTAGGCCTCGAGCTTCTCAGTGCGCACACCGTTGATGGTCTGCTGCATCTGGGCCTCGGTGGGATAGACCTTGCCGTCCTTCTCCTGCTCATAGAGCGTGACGACGAGGTTGGTATCGTTGTCGGAGATGAGGTCCTTGGCATACTCGTTGATCATATCGACGGGCAGCATCGGGATGAGCTGTGACATGATCTGATACTCGGTCTCGATGCCGGGGATAGGCTCGTTGCCGAGGTAGTTGTCACGATACTCGTCGCCAAACTGGTCGTTCTTGATCTTGTTGCGATTCTCGTAGGAAGACTCCAACTGGGAGAGATACTCGGCCTTGGTGCGGTCGTACTCCGTGGCGGTGAAGCCAAACTGGCGCACGCGCTGGGCCTCGCGGTACATGGCGGCGAGAGCCTGGAGCTCGTGGCCCTCCTTGGCGCTACCAGCCAGGTTGAAGGCGTCCTTCGTCTTGGAGTAGATATACTGACCGTCGTAGGCGTAAGAACCGAAGAACGGGCAATCCTCCTTCTGCGTCATCTCGGAGAAGCGCTGGTTGAGCATCATGCTGATCATCGTCTTGGCATAGTTCTCCAGCAGGTAGTCCACGGTCTCCTTGGCCTTGTCGTCCACGGGGTCATGCTTCATGGCGATGGTGATGCTGCTCTGCTGCAACTCCTTGTCCTTGTCGAAGATATAGATGGCCTTGTCGTTGTCGGGCACGGGCACATCGACGACGGGCGTGGCGTTCTCGAGCTTCTTCACGTCGCTCCAGAGACGCTTGATCTCGGCCTCGGTATGATCGACATCGATGTTACCGACGACGATGATGGCCTGGTTGCCTGGGTGATACCACTTGTGATAGTAGTCGCGGAGTTCATTGTACTTGAAGTTGTCCACCACCGACATCAGACCGATGGGCAGACGCTCGCCATACTTAGAACCCGGATACTGAAGCGGAAGCGTGCGCTCGAAGATACGCATCGAGGCTGACGTGCGCATCTGCCACTCCTGGTGGATGACGCCACGCTCCTGGTCAATCTCCTTATCCACCAGCGTGAGGCCGTTGCTCCAGTCTCTGAGGATCAAGAGGCAGGAGTCGAGGGCCGTCTGGCGCTTCGTCGGAACGTTGCAGATGCGGTAAACGGTCTGGTCGATGCCCGTGTAGGCATTGAGGTCGCTACCAAACTCCACACCCAGGGAGCGGGTGTACTCGAGGAGCGTACTGTCGGGGAAGTGCTCAGAGCCATTGAAGGCCATGTGCTCCAAGAAGTGGGCCAGTCCGCGCTGAGACTCCTCCTCCTGGATAGATCCCACGCGCTGGGCAATGTAGAAGTTGGCCACGTTTTCCGGCCAGTTGTTGTGGCGGATGTAATACGTCAAGCCGTTGTCCAACTTACCGATGCGCACATTGGGATCGATAGGGATGGCAGGCATCTGCTGGGCAGAGGCCATTCCGGCGACGAAAGCAAAAGCCACTACAAGAAAGTGTTTAAGTTTCATGCTCGTTATTTATTGATGATTAGTATATACATTTTCATTGGCGCACAAAATTACTTAAATTCTTTGAAAGCACAAAGTTAGGGGCTTTTCTTTTAATCAAAAATAACGCATTTTTATAATAAAGGTAGGGTTTCTCTCACGTAACCTCATTCTTCGACGACTGAAAACGCTGCTGAAGACGCCAGCCCATAGCCCAAATTGTAAGCAAGAGGGCGTAGCAAAGCACGGTCTGGAGAACGGTAGGATGCAGTTCGATGGTGGCGCAAGGCAGGGAGGAGACCCATCGAAGCGCCTCGTTCATCACCTTGGCAACGCTCACGACCATTTGGGCAACAAGCGTTTGTACAACGGGCAAGGGTGTGGTAAGAAAGAGAGCCACGACGAGGTAGAGCAGAAGGGTGGCACAGGGAACGGCCACAAGATTGGAGAGGAGAAAATAGGTGGGAAGCGACCCGAATGCGTAAGCCACGAGGGGCGACGTGCCGATCTGGGCAGCAATGGAAAGGCTGGCGAAGGTCCACAGGCCGCGGGCAAGACGGCGCCACCATACGGCCCTGCGCGACGTCTTGGGAGTCACGAGGAATGGCGGAACGAGGATGGGCAGGAAAAGATGAATGGACAACACTGAGAGAACCGAAAGCTGGAAGCCCAGGTCATAGACCAGCAGCGGACGGACGAGGACCATGAGGAGCACCGTGGCCAAGAGGACGTTGAGAGGCTGCGGGCGGCGGAACGCCAAAAAGAAGACGGAATAGAGGGAGAGCAGCAGGGCGGCTCGCACGACCGACGGCGAGAGACCCGTCAGCAGAGCAAAGGTCCAGGCACAGGTAAGGGTGAGCAACGAGGATAACCAGCGGCCGGATCGGCGGCGCGAGAAAAGAGAGAAGAGGCCGCAGAGAATACCGAGATGGAGGCCGGAGAGAGCCAAGACATGGGCCACGCCCGCCCGGCTATAGTCGTCGCGAAGGCGCTTCGACAGACCGCTCTTGTCGCCAAGCGAGAGGGCAGCAACGACGGCAGCCTCATCGCCACCGATCTGCCACTGGCGGTAGCGGTCCAAGAGGCGTTGACGGACTTGGTGCGCCTGGAGCACGAGGCGATTCCACCAGCCCAAGGGTTGCAGGGAGACGCGGGCCTTCTGCCAGTTGGAGGGAAGGAGGAAGGTCTGGGCGGAGAAACCGTGCAGACGGAGCCAACGCGCATAGTCGAAGGTGGAAGCGGCCCAACGTTGTGGGGTTTCGAGGATGGAAACAGCACGGAGGCCGTCACCGACATGGAGACGGTCGTAGCGATGCGAGATCGTGTCGCGGAGCAACTGGGCCTTGACGAGGAGGGGCTTGCCTTGGTGCTGGAGGACAGCCATGTCGAAGCGCACGACCTTGCCCCGAGGCACGGGTTCGCTCATCACCACAGCCTCATAGCATACCTTCTCCTTGGGCAGCAGGCGATGGAGGCCAGCCTCAGCCTGGGCAGAAAGCCAGGCGCCCAACTGAAACAGGGCCGTCAGGATCAGGAAATTGCTGGCCTTGGGGTGGCGGCGGCAGAGGAACAGAACAATGAGGGTGGCAGAGAGCGACGCCACCCACACCCCGACGGACCAACCCACCCATCCCGCAAAGACGATACCGAGCAACAGGAGGACCGTGGGCAGCAGGAGGGGAAAGGAATGGGTGAGGGGCTGTGACATAAGACAAAGTGTGAGGGTGGGCCTATCGTCTCTCCGAGGACTTGCTGCGGTCGATGCCGTGCTCGCGGGCCCACTTGATGTTGCGGGGATGGTGGTTGAGGATCTCCTCGCGCAGCGTGGAGGTGTCGATATGGGTGTAGATCTCTGTTGTACCGATACTTTCATGGCCCAGCATGGCCTGGATGACACGCAGGTCGGCTCCGCCTTCGAGCAGGGCCGTGGCAAAACTGTGGCGCAGGGTGTGGGGGGAGATGGTCTTCTGGATGCCTGCTGCCCGTGCATACTGCTTCACCATGATGAGCACCATCGTGCGGGTGAGGTGGTGGCCACGACGGTTGAGAAACACATAATCTTCCTCACCGGGTTTGATGTGCATGGCATTGCGGTCGGCATTCCATAGCATCAGTTCGTCGATGGCTCGCTGCGAGATAGGAACAAGGCGCTCCTTGCTGCCCTTCCCTAGGATGCGGAGGTAGCGCTCCTCGACAAAGAGGTTCTGAAACTTGAGGTTGACGAGTTCGGAGACGCGAAGTCCACAGGAGAAGAGCACCTCAATGATGGCTTTGTTGCGCTGTCCCTCCCACTTGGCGAGATCGATGGCGGCCTCCAGCATATCGACCTCAGCAGTGGAGAGCACCTCGGGCAGATGGGCGGGCTGCTTGGGTGACTCCAGAAGAACGGTGGGGTCAACCTTGAGGTAGCCGTCAAGGACGAGCCAGCGGTAGAACTGGCGGATGCCACTGAGGATTCGCGCCATGGAACGCGCACTGATACCAAGATCGGCGAGTGAGGCGGCAAAGTGCTCCAACTGCTCCAAGCGTACGTCGAGCACGTCGGTCCGCTCCGTAAAGAGATAGCGGAGCAGCTTCCCCAGGTCGCGCATATAAGCATCGACGGTATTGGGGGAGAATCCTTTTTCCAACCGCAGGTAGCGTTGGTAGCGAGTGCTCATGCTACTTTCCATCATCGAAGTGGGTTGTTATATAAAAAACAGAGGCAAAGAAAGAACGACGCTTGAAACAGAACGCGAAAATCAAGAAAGAGCAACAAGGAAAAGAGGGACAAGAGGGGTGGCACAATTGGGGATACGCGCAATACCTATTTCGCCACGACCTCCTCTATGCGCTTGACGATCCGCTCGGGGGCAATGCCGGCCATACAGGCAAAGTCGCCCCGCAGGCAGGGGGTGTTGCCATAGACGCTACAGGGACGGCAGGGGAGGTCCTCCACCTGTATTGCATTCTCGGCAGGCTGGCCCCATCCCATGAATCCGGCAAAGGGATGGGTGGCTCCCCAGACACTCACCACAGGAGTACCGACAACGCTGGCCAGATGCATATTTGCGCTATCCATGCTCACCATCGCGTCAAGGCGACTCATGAGGATCAGTTCCTCATCGAGGGAATTGAGCAGCGTGCCCACACACTGTGTCTTCGGGAAGGGTTCGGCCCAGGCCGTAAGGAGATCCCGCTCACGTCCGCCACCACCAAAGAGGAAGAAACGCCACGAGGGATGACGCTGGTTGAGCAAGGCGATGAGATCTCGCATCTTCTCCTCAGGATATATCTTGCCCGCATGGGCAGCAAAGGGGGCGAGGCCGACCCACACTTCCTTAGCTCCCTTTTGGCCGACGACGGGGACGAGAGGGGTGAGGTCTGCGCCCTCCTTCGGAAAGATGGAGGTAAAGGAGAAACTAACGGGGTAACCGAGTTTGGCAAAGACTTCGGCGTAGTTGTCGAAGGAGGTGGGTTGCTGCACCAGCTCCTTGTTCTTTTGGGCGCAGAGACGGCGCTTGCCCTTGCGATGCTTGTCAATATGGGCGACCTTGAAGCCCTCCAGGGTGAAGCGATGGCGAAGAAACTTCGTACGCAGCACGTCGTGGAGGTCGGCTACCGCCGTGGGGTGCTTGGCCACCATACGGCGGTAGAGGGTGTTGAGCCCCCGCACACCGTGATACTCGCTGCCCACATCGGCAGCCATGAAGTCCACATTGGGAGCGAGGTGCTGGAAGAGGGGACGCGCCATCGGGCGACTTACGACAGAGATGCGCAACTTCGGATACTGCGCAGCCAAAGAGGCAATGACGGGGACCGTCATTGCTACGTCGCCTAAGGCGGAGAAGCGGATTACGATGATATGGTCAGCCTTCACGCTTTGTTTTGATAGAGCACAGGATTGGTGGTCGGGTCGTTGTACATCTTCATCTGACGATAGACCTTCATGTACTTGCGGCCCGCCTGGATATCGTCGAGCAACTGACCAATGGCGGTGGAGAGGTCGCGCTGCTGCTCCAGGAGCACGTCGAGCTTCGTCTTGCACTTTGCAATGTGCTCGGGACTGGCGTCGGTGCGCTCTGCCTGCTCCCGCATGTGGTAAATCTTCAGGGCAAGGATGCTCAAGCGATCAAGGGCCCAAGCCGGGCTCTCGGTATTGAGCGTGGCCTCGGGGAGCACCTTCACATCGCAATAGAGCTGACGGAAGTAGGAATCGATCTGCTCCACCAGGTCCGTGCGGTCCTGATTGCTGCGGTCGATGCGACGCTTGAGGCTCATGCCATCGACGGGGCTGATATGGGGATCGCGAATCAAATCCTCAAAATGCCACTGTACGGTATCGATCCAGCACTTCAAATAGAGGCGGTTCTCTATCGAGTCGCGCTCGTAGGGGTTATGGATAGGCGTATCGACATTGTCGGTGACGTGATAATCACGAATGGCCTGATTGAAAATCTCGTTGCAATGTGCTATGAATGACATTTCAATTGTTTTTAGTTTGTTGTGCAAAAGTAACGCTATTTCCTGTAAGTACAAAATTTCTTGCCAACTTTTTGGCTTGGAACGGGCAGGAGCAGGCCAAAGGGAGCTGGGATGGTGGGAAAAACGTCACTTCCCCACCCGTCTGCCCACATGTTTTCTGCTTTTCTGCCACCCGAGCCACACGTTTGCGAAAAAATGGTTATCTTTGCACCATGCTATGCACCCCTGCAAGGAGGGGGATGGTACTGCCGTGTCTGAGAGACAGAGCGGACAGCCACAACTTAAAGACAGATTATCATAATTATAAAATACGAAATCATTTATAAAAAACGAGGATATGCAACCATTAGTAAGTATCATCATGGGTTCTACAAGCGACCTTCCAGTGATGGAGAAGGCTTGCAAGTGGCTTGAGGAGCAGGAAATACCGTTTGAGGTCAACGCCTTGTCGGCTCACCGCACCCCAGAAGCGGTGGAGAAGTTTGCGCGTGAGGCCAAAGGCCGCGGCCTCAGGGTCATCATCGCCGGAGCGGGTATGGCGGCAGCACTGCCGGGCGTGATTGCTGCCTCGACGACGCTGCCCGTGATCGGCGTGCCCATCAAGGGTATGCTCGACGGCCTCGATGCCATGTTGTCCATCATCCAGATGCCACCGGGCATTCCCGTGGCTACAGTGGGTGTGAACGGAGCGCAGAATGCGGCCGTGCTGGCTGCCGAGATGATGGCGCTGGCCGACGAGGAGATCGCACGCAAGGTGGAAAACTGGAAAGCTGGACTGGGCAAGAAGATAGAGAAGGCCAACGAGGAGCTTGCGCACATGGAGGGTTATCGCTTCAAGTGCTAAGGCACACGCCTGGCCCATACGCTTTACTTTTCTTTATGTGTTTTCTATCTTTCTCATACGTTCTACCTAAAATATAGCTTAGGGAAATGACAGATTTGTTCAACTATAAGCGGCGTGCCGCAACCGTAGCCCATGTGGGACGGCTCAACATCGGTGGAGACAATCCTGTGCGCGTCCAGTCGATGACCACAACCTCGACCCTCGACACCGAGGGGAGCGTGGCGCAATGCAAGCGCATCATCGACGCAGGAGGCGAACTGGTGCGCCTGACCACACAGGGACGGCGAGAGGCCGAGAACTTGGCCAACATTAGCCGCCAGTTGCGCGCAGAGGGCTACACGCAGCCGCTTTGTGCAGACATCCACTTCAACGCCAACGTGGCCGACGTGGCCGCATGCCATACAGAGAAGGTGCGCATCAACCCGGGCAACTACGTCGATCCGGCCCGTACCTTCAAGCACCTGGAATATACGGACGAGCAATACGCACAGGAACTGGAAAAGATCGAGGAACGACTGACGACGTTTATCGACCTCTGCAAGAAGCACCATACGGCGGTACGCATTGGCGTGAACCACGGAAGCCTCTCCGATCGCATCATGTCGCGCTACGGCGACACGCCAGAAGGTATCGTGGAGAGCTGCATGGAGTTTCTTCGCATCTTCCGCAAGCACAACTTCGACGACGTGGTCGTCTCCATCAAGGCGTCCAACACGGTTGTCATGGTGCGGTCAGTACGCCTGCTGGTAGCGGAGATGGATCGCGAGGACATGCACTACCCACTCCATCTCGGTGTAACCGAGGCGGGTGAGGGCGAGGACGGCCGCATCAAGAGTGCCGTGGGCATCGGAGCCCTCCTTGCCGACGGCATCGGCGACACCATCCGCGTGTCGCTCTCCGAGGAGCCCGAGGCTGAGATACCCGTGGCCCGAGAGCTGGTCGACCACTTCAACGCCCGCGCCGGCCACCGCCTCATCCCCGCTGCCGAGGCTCCTGGCTTCGACTGGCTCCACCCGTCGCGCCGCACCACCGTGGCTGCTGCCAATGTCGGCGCCGCCCATGTGCCCGTGGTCATCACCAGCGTGGTGCCCCAGTCTGCCGACGCCGACCAGCGCCCCGACTACATCTACATCGGCAGCACCATGCCCGGGCAGGTAGACCCCGAGCAGATGTACATCGCCGACTTCAACGCCCTGCCCGCCCTGCGCGAGGCAGGTCTGGAGCGCGTCTGCCCCATATACCCCACCCAGGCCATGCCCTTCATCGGCATGGACACGAGCCGGGTCAAGTTTCTCGTGCTCCAGTATGGCACCCCCGCCGACGAGTATATCGCCTGCCTCAAGGCCCATCCCGAGGTGGTCGTCGTGGCTATGACCCACCATGCCAACCCCACCGGCGACCAGCGTGCGCTGGTGCATGAGATGATGGCCGCCGGAGTCACCAATCCTGTAGTCTTCGCCCAGATGTACCACACCGACGACAAGGCTGCCTTCCAGCTCGCCGCCGCTGCCGACATGGGCGCGCTCATGATTGACGGACTCACCGACGGACTCTGGCTCATGAACGAGGGCTCCATCGCCGCCGACGACATTGCCGCCACCGCCTTTGCCATACTCCAGGCTGCGCGTCTGCGCGTCAGCAAGACCGAGTATATCTCCTGCCCGGGCTGCGGGCGCACCCTCTACGACCTGCGCGCCACCATAGCCCGCATCAAGGAGGCCACCCGCGACATGAAGGGGCTCAAGATTGGCATCATGGGCTGCATCGTCAACGGACCCGGAGAGATGGCCGATGCCGACTACGGATATGTAGGAGCCGGCGTCAACCGCGTGTCGCTCTACCGACGCCAGGAGTGTGTCGAGAAAAACATACCCGAGGAGCAGGCTGTCGACCATCTGCTCGCTCTCATTCGTAAAGACCAACTTAACAACCAAAATCAAGAATAGTATGAAACGTCTGATGTGGGCCATCCTTCTGTTGATGGCCGTAGTCTCTGCCGACGCAGCCCGAGTGATTAAGGTGCTCGCCATCGGCAACAGTTTTTCCGAGGACGCCGTTGAGCAGTACCTCTACGAGTTGGCTGCCGCCCAGGGCGACAGTCTGGTCATCGGCAACGCCTATATCGGTGGCTGCTCGATAGACCGCCACTGGAGCAACGCACAGACCGGCAAGCCCGAGTATAGTTACCGCAAGATTGTCGGAGGCAAGACCGCGACACGCAACAACGTGGCGCTCGACGACATCATCGCCGACGACCAGTGGGACATCATCTCACTCCAGCAGGCCAGCCACTTCGCGGGGCTGCCCTACAGCTTCGCCAATCTGCAGCGGCTCAAGGACCACGTGCTCTCCATCTGCCCCAACAAGCAGGTCGAGATAGTATGGCACATGACCTGGGCCTACGCCAAGGGCAGCGACCACTGGGCATTCCGATTCTTCCGCCACGACCAGCAGCTGATGTACAACAACATCTGCCTTACCATGGCCGACCAGCTGCCTCGCGTGGGCATAAGCCGCATCATCCCTGTGGGCATGGCGGTGCAGAAGGCACGCGGCAAGATGGGCGAAGTGCTCTGCCGCGACGGCTACCACCTCAACAAGGCTTATGGACGCTACACCGCAGCCTGCACCTGGTGCGAATTTCTTACCGGCCGCAAGGTGGTAGGCAACTCTTATCATCCTGAGAGCGTCGATGCCCAGACGGCACTGCTCTGCCAGAAGATGGCTCATCAGGCTATGCGCGACATCAAGCGCTGATACCGACCATTTTACCTTTGGTTCCATAGGTGGAGACAGTGTCCCTGACAGCAGGGCCTGTTTCCACCGCTTTTTTATCCGCCACAGCCACCGCCGCGCCGGTCTTCTCTACCGCTGCAGAAAGAAATCCACACCTTATTATAATATATAGCCTCATCTGGCGTTATTATAGAAAGACAACATTTAGGATAATAACCCGTATGATGCAGCATCGCTCTCTGGTCCTCCGTCTGAGGACTCTTGTTATACTCGTGGCACTCATGGCAGCCGCCCAAGCCTCTGCCCAGACCGTCCCAGACACCCTCGCCGCCACCCCGGCTCTCACCCTCACCGCCCCCGACTCCACCGCGCAGCCCACGCCACGCATAGACCGCCTCTCCTCTACCCGACTCTACCAGATGACCTACCTCGGAGTGCCCCTCGTGGCAGCCGGACTGCTGGTCAAGGGTCAGGATGCCCACTTCCGCGGACTGCGCCATGACTATCTGCCCGAGTATCGCAGCCATGTAGACGACGGCATGCAGTTTCTGCCGGGTCTGGTGATGATAGGCCTCAAGACCGCCGGCGTTGAGAGCCGCAGTTCGTGGGGCCGCATGATAGCCTCGGGCGCACTCTCTGCAGCCATCATGGGCAGCGTGGTCGAGAGCATCAAACTCACGTCCAAGGTAGAACGCCCCGACGGCAGCGACAACCACTCCTTCCCCTCGGGCCACACCGCCACAGCCTTCATGACCGCCACCATGCTCAGCAAGGAGTACGGCCATCTGAGCCCGTGGGTGGGCATCGGAGCTTACTCGGTGGCTACCACCACCGGACTCATGCGCGTGGTCAACAACAAGCACTGGCTGAGCGACGTGCTCACTGGCGCAGGCATCGGCATCATCTCTACCGAACTGGGCTACTGGGTGGCCGACCGCCTCTTCCGCGACCGCGGCATCACCCACCACTCCACAGCCTATACCCTCGACATGATGCGCCGCCCATCGTTCCTCGGCATCTACGTGGGCATGAACATACCACTGAGCAAGTACGACATCGACGAGCAGCACGAGTTCCGCACCTCGGCAGGCTCGACCGCAGGCGTCGAGGGTGCCTACTTCTTCACACCCTATGTGGGCGTGGGCGGACGCGTCACCGTGACCAACACCCAGATTATCACCGACGGCAACGTGGCAGAAGACCACACCTTCGATGCCGTCTCGGGCTATGCCGGAGCCTACTTCTCGCTGCCCATCACCCCGCGCTGGCAGATAGGCACCAAGGCGCTGGCGGGCTATGTACACTACCCGCGACTCAGGCTCAAGAATATGGACATAGGCACCCGCGACAGCGCCACCTTCGGTACCGGCGTCTCTGCCACCTACCGCGCCACCGACCATTACAACGCCCGTTTCTTCGTCGACTACAACCTGCTGCCCTCCCACAGCCGCGGTTCGCGCGAGTGGATGAGCACCCTGGCTGCCGGACTATCGTTTGCCGTAGCCATCTAAGCACCGTAGCCACAGCCACAACGCCCTGTGCGATAACGCCAACGCCCTGCGCGACAGCCCCAGTGCCCGTCACCACAGCCCACGCGCCCTGCGCGACGACGACAGCCCCATCCCCTGCACCGGCAGCCGATGGGGCAAAAATTATTCGCAACTTTTTGCCCAAAGACAAGGGCGGTGTCGTTTTTTCTTCTTATTTTTGCAAAAGAAGCCGATGTCATAAGTCTGCTCGGCACTATTAACCCTAAAGAAGAAAGGAAACTGCCCTATGATGAACCAACTTATAGACAGACTGCATGCCGACCACCTGTCGCTTGTCATCCTTCATGAGGGTCGCGTGGCGACCTATGAGGGTCACGGCGTGCGCACACTGTATCACATCCTCGACAATGAGCCCGAGCTGCTGCTCGACGCCAAGGTAGCCATAGCCGCTGCCGGACACACCGCCGCCCAAGCCATGAAGGAGGGCGGAGTGGTAGAGGTCTATGCCGACTACATCAGCGAGCAGGCTTACGACACGCTCCACGCCGCCGGCATCAAGGTCACGGCGGTACACAAGGTGAGCCACCACGACTTTCTCAAGATATGGGAGCGTATGGGCGAGACGCTCGACGACAATCGCTGACCCGACGCCACCACCCCCGCGCAGTCCGTAGCCACCTCTGCAAGTCTGCTGACCACCCCCGCAAGTCTGCTGACCACCTCTGCAAGTCTGCTGACCACCTCTGGCGAGCTGCTGATGACCCCTGTAAAGCTGCTGATGACCTCTGCCGGTTCGTATCATAAGTCACGAGCGTACGTACCTTACGTTACGAGCACGCGTATCATAAGTCACGAGCCCACGTATCTTCCGTTACGAGCCAGCCAAGTGCCCCAGCGCGACCGCCAAGGGGGTCTCCAACCAGCTGCGGTTCATCGCCTTGGACAGGCGAGTGGTCACCCTGCCCGCCGCTGCCCATCCGGCGCCTCCCGGCCTCACCGTTGCAAGCAGCGGAGACACTGCCCACGGTGGGCAAAATGTAAGGAAAAATTAAAAAAACAGCCTCAAAATTTGGCTATTGCCAATTAATTTGGTAATTTTGCATCCCAGATTGTTCTATGGTGTAATGGTAGCACAACAGGTTTTGGTTCTGTTTGTGGTGGTTCGAATCCGCCTAGAACAACTTGCATGAAGCGTCGGATATCGTGAGATTCCGACGCTTCTGCCATTATAGACAGCGACGCCGCGCTACAAAGCGGAATTATGGTAATTTTCTCTGATTTCAGGGTATGGCCTTCTGTGCCTATAGTGCGTAACTTTGCACCGTAGACCACCAACACGTTTTTTACAATTATGTACATAGAGAAGATAAAGTCGCCAGCCGACTTGAAACAGCTGGACCTGGAGGCCCTCAAGACCGTGGCCTCGGAAACCCGCGAAGCAGTATTGAACCGTGTGAGCAAGCACGGCGGACACATAGGCCCCAACCTCGGATTTGTCGAGGCCACCGTGGCGCTGCACTACGTGTTCGACGCACCCGCAGACAAGTTTGTCTTCGACGTGAGCCACCAGTGCTATCCCCACAAGGTGCTCACGGGCCGCGCCGCCGGCTTCCTGGGCGACCTCGACGACATGAACGCCATCAGCGGCTACTCCTCGCCCACCGAGTGCCCCGAGTACGACAACTTCGAGGTGGGCCACACCTCTACATCCATCAGTCTGGCCACCGGACTGCAGAAGGCGCGCGACATACGTGGCTCCCACGAAAACATCATAGCCATCATCGGCGACGGGTCGCTCTCGGGCGGCGAAGCCTTTGAAGGCCTCGACGAAGCCTCCGAACTCGGCACCGGCATCATCATCGTGGTCAACGACAACGAAATGTCGATAGCCGAAAACCATGGTGGTATCTACAAGAACCTGCGTGCCCTGCGCGAGAGCCACGGCGAGTGCCAGCACAACTGGTTCAAGGCATGGGGCTTCGACTATCACTATCTGGAGGAAGGCAATGACGTGGAGCAGCTCATCAAGGTCTTTGCCAGCGTCAAGGGCACCGACCGCCCCACCGTGGTACACATACACACCGAGAAGGGTCACGGCTTCGCCCCCGCCGTCGAGAACAAGGAGGCATGGCACTGGGGCGCTCCCTTCAACCGTGAAGACGGAAGCCGGCCGGCTGCTCCCGCCGTGGAAACCTATGAAGCGCTCTTCAGCGACTGGATGCTGCGCGAGATGAAGCGCGACAGCACGCTCATCGCCGTGACTGCGGGCACCCCGACAGCAGGGGGCTTCACGCCCGAGAAGCGCCGCGAGGCTGGCAAGCAGCACATAGACATGGGCATAGCCGAAGAACAGGCTGCGGCGATGATTTCGGGCATGGCTAAGGGCGGCCTGCATCCCGTGTGGACGGTCTACAGCACCTTCATCCAGCGCACCTACGACCAGATAGCCCAAGACCTCTGCATCAACGCCAACCCCGCCGTCATCAATGTGATGGGCGGCGGCATAAGGTCGATGAACGACATCACCCACATCTGCCTCTTCGACATCCCGATGCTCTGCAGCATACCGGGGCTCATCTATCTCGCTCCCACCACCTGCGAGGAATACTTTGCCATGCTCGCCTGGGCCATCCGTCAGGACCGCAAGCCCATCGCCCTGCGTGTGCCCACAGGTGGAGTGGTGCATAGCGACGCTCCGGTCGATGAAGACTATGGCTACAGGGCGTCGTACCGCGTGGCACATCGCGGCTCGACGGTGGCCATCATAGCCGCGGGCTCGTTCTACCAGAAGGGCGAGGCGGTGAGAGCGCTGCTGGCAGAGCAGGGCATCGACGCCACGCTCATCAACCCGCGCTACCTGAACGAGGTAGACGCCGAGACGCTCGACAGCCTGAAACCCGACCACCGGCTGGTGGTCACCCTCGAAGACGGATGCCGTGACGGCGGTTTCGGAGAGCGCATCGCCGCATACTACGGCACCTCAGACATGAAGGTGATGGTGGGCGGCGTGAAGAAAGGGCTCTACGACCGCTACGATGCGCAACAGCTCATGGCCGACAACCGTCTGCTCGACACGCAGATAGTAGAAGACATCGTCAGAGTGATAGGATAATGGAAGAGATAAGGTTCAGTACGGTTCAGGAGTTCAACGACCACTACGGCGTGCCGACTCTGCATCCGCTGGTGACGGTGGTGAGATTTGACCGCGAGGTGAAACTCGAAGAGCACATGTGTCACTACGGTCTCTACGCGCTCTTCCTGAAGGAGAACAAGGGCTGCCGGCTGTCCTACGGCCGTACGGAGTACGACTTCGACGAAATGACGGTGACCAGTTTTGCCCCCGGCCAGTCTATCCATGTGGAACCCAACCCCGAGGTGCCCGTGCCCAAGTGGACAGCGCTGCTCTTCCACCCCGACCTGCTCAACCGCACTCAGCTCGGCAAGAATATCGGGCGCTACGAGTTTTTCGACTACACCAGCAACGAAGCCCTGCATCTCTCGTGTGGTGAAATAGAAATCTACAGGGGTGTCCTCGCGATGATACAGCAAGAACTGGAGCGTGGCATCGACAAGCACTCGCGCGAACTGATCGTGAGCAATATCGAACTGCTGCTCAACTACTGTCTGCGCTTCTACGACCGCCAGTTTGTCACCCGCGAGGAAATCAACCATACCGTGGTGAAGAAGTTTACCGACCTGCTGGACCGCTATATAGCCGACAAGGCACGACGGGAGGGGCTGCCCTCTGTGGCATACTTCGCCGACAAGTGTTGCTACTCGACCAAATACTTCGGCGAACTGGTCAAGACCGAGACCGGACGCACTGCCCGCGACTTCATCAACGACCGGCTGCTGCGCGCCGCCAAACAACTGCTCGCCGACGAGGAACTCAGCATCAGCCAGGTGAGCCAGGAACTGGGCTTTGAGTACGCCCAGCACTTCGTGAGGTTCTTCAAGTCGCAGACGGGCAAGACTCCGTCGGAATACCGACGGTCGGCATAAGCGCAGAGGACAACAGCTGGGCGACGGGTTAAACTATGTTAATGCCATCGGCGTAACCGGCTCATACAGCCATTGGTAACCTTGGCGTAACCAGCCCACCTGGAGGTGCCTACTTGCATGATAACGAGACTGTTAGTAACTTTGCAGCATCAAAGATACAATAACAGTAATCATTCATCAAAACAAGTAGAATTATGGCAAATTACGCAATCAAGAACCTCAATGGTTGGAACAATGTAGAAGGCAAGATATTCCTGGGCGACGAACTCGGGCTGACCGGAGCCCAGTGCTCACTGCAGCGACTGGCTGCCGGCGAAGATGCACCCTTCTTCCATTCACACAAGACCCACGAAGAGCTCTATGTCATCATCTCGGGCGAAGGCGAATACGAGGTCGACGGCGAGAAGAACCAGGTGGGCGAAGGCAGCATCATCCGCGTGTCGCCCGCAGGTGTAAGGGCCTTGCGCAACAACAGCGAACAAGACATGGTCATGATGTGCATCCAGTATGAAGCCAAGCCTATCACCAGCTTCATGGACGATGCCAACATCATCGATACGAAAAAATAACATAATGGCAAACGAACAGGAAATCTTACAAGACACAAGAGACGCCCTATTCCCCGACTGCCCCATCCGCAACGTACTAGCGCGTGTGGGCGACAAGTGGTCACTCCTTGTGCTGTATACTCTACAGCACAAGGGGTCGTTGCGTTTTAAGCAGCTACAGCGTCTGCTGCCCGACATCTCGCAGAAATCGCTCACCCAGACGCTTCGCATACTCGAAGAAGACGGCTTCGTAAGCCGTAAAGTGTATGCCGAGGTGCCGCCAAGGGTAGAGTACAGTCTCACGGAGCGCAGTATGTCGTTTCTGCCCGTGGTCAACAGCCTCATCGACTGGGCCAAGGAGAATATGGCTGACATCATCAGCGACCGGGCTCGCCACAGAGAGGGCAAGGAAACAGCCATGGCATAATTTGAGAAAAATCTGGGCGCGCTGTTGACGATTGCGTATTTTTTTGCGTAATTTTGTAGCACATTACTTATAAACATAACCTGGTGGAAGGGCCGGGCGGCAAGGGCTGTGTCCATGCCAGCCACGGCAGCCATAAAGGAAGACAACGATGAAGGTATTACTAATCAACGGAAGCCCCCGCCGGGAGGGCAATACATACACCGCACTGTGCGAGGTGGCCCGGCAACTGGAAGTGCAAGGCATCGAGAGCGAAATCGTGTGGGTGGGCACGCGCCCCGTACGCGGCTGCATAGCCTGTGGCAAGTGCAAGCAGCAGGGCGACAACCGTTGCATCTTCGACGACGATGTGACCAACGAGGTCATCGGCAAGATGGAGCAGTGTGACGCCATCATCGTGGGTTCGCCCGTGTATTGGGGCCAGCCCACGGGCCAACTGCTGTGTCTGCAGCAGCGCATGCTCTATGCCGGAGGCGCCATGTTCAAGGACAAGCCTGCCGCCGCTGTGGTCTGCTGCCGTCGCGGCGGAGCCACCGCAGCCTACCAGACCATGCTCATGCCCTTCCAGATGTGCAACATGCCCATCGTGACATCGCAGTACTGGAATATCGCCTACGGACGCGATGCCGGCGAGTCGCTAATGGACATCGAGGGTATGCAGACCATGCGTACGCTGGCCAACAACATGGCTTGGCTGCTGAAGAAAATCAACGGCACCGACACCACCCCGCGCCCCGAACGCGAGGACTGGGAGCCGATGAATTTTATCAGATAATCCACCAGACCTCACGTCATCCCCACGACTCTGCGAGGGGATGAAAGCGCCGTCATCACACATGAAGAAATACAGGATAAGGAAAGAATACCGCACACGGGTAAGGCTTACCTGTGGCGGATGCCTCACCATCATCATAGTCATCATCGCCGCCATCTGCCGATGCTCGTGCTCGTGCAGCAGCCACCATAAGGACGCCGACACGCTGGTAGACCGCAGATACAGACTCAACGAGCATCTCACCAACGAGAATGCCGGCGGTGCCGAATTTGAAGAGATGGACTCGGTCATAGCCCGCTATCTGCGCCGATGGGAAATCAACGGTGCCCAGCTCGCCATCTCGCGCAACGACTCGCTCGTCTACGCCCGCGGGTTTGGCAAGGCCGACGAGGGAGTGGCGATGCAGCCCAGCCACATCATGCGCATGGCGTCGGTGTCGAAACTCGTCACCGCCGTGGGCGTGATGAAACTGCGCGACATGGGCAGACTGCGCCTCAGCGACCACGTGTTCGGTCCCAAAGGCATACTCTCCGACACCGCCTATACCAACGTCATCCGCGACAAGCGCCACTTTGACATTACCGTCGAAGACCTGCTGCGCCACAAGGGCGGCTTCACCAACTACGCCGGTGACCCGATGTTCTCGACACGTTATATCATGATGCAGAACCGTCTGGCCACGCCTCCCGACCATCGCACGCTGCTCCGCATCGTGCTGCGGCGGCGTCTGGGCTTCACCCCCGGCACTGCCCGTCATTACAGCAATCTGGGCTATATGCTCCTCTCCGAGATTATAGCCCGCCGCTCGGGCATGAGTTATGAGCAGTTTATGCAGCGCCATGTGCTGGAGCCTGCGGGGTGTTATGACTTCCACATCGCGGGCAACTACTACAAGGACCGCCGCCCCAACGAGTGCCGATACTATATGCACCTGACCTGCGAGCCCACCTATGAGTTCAACAACAGCGGGCGGCTGGTCGAGAAGTGCTACGGCGAGAACGACATCCCCCGCCTGGCGGGTGCGGGTGCCTGGTGCGGGTCGGCAGCCGAACTCTGCCGCCTTGTGGCAGCGATAGACGGCTGCAAGGTCTTGCCCGACGTCATCAGCAGCAAGTCGGTGGCCGACATGACGCGCGAGATGCCCGACCACGACTACTCGCTGGGCTGGAACCGCACCCCGCGCAATCGCCCCTGGGTGCGCACGGGTTCGCTCGTGGGCACCAGTGCGCTTGTGCTGCGCTATCCCGACGGAGAATGTTGGGTCTTCATCACCAACACCAGTACCTGGAAGGGCCACGCCTTCTCCCACGACACCATGGCGCTCTTTGAGCGGCTGCGACGGAAGTACGGCCCCACCTTCCCGCGTCGCAATCTGTTTGAACCAAGAAAATAATATGAGAAAGAGAACCGCAAATGTTGTGTGGTTCTCTTTTTTTTATTACATTTGCCACCATATATATAATATATAAGGTATACACGGATGAAGGAGATACTCTTTATACGCCAGAACATCAAAGAATGGCAGCAGATAGAGGCTATGCTGGACCGGCTGACCATCGAGACGCCCGACGACATATCGGCGGCGTATATCCGCGTGACCTCAGACCTGGCATTTGCCCAGACCCACTACCCCACATCGCGCATTACCGGGTATCTCAACAATCTGGCGGTGGTGCTCCACAATGCCATCTACCGCAACAAGCGTGAGAAGCGCAAGCGCATCATCACATTCTGGACGCAGGAGGTGCCTCTGGTGATGTATGATGCACGCCGGCTGCTGGCATTGTCGGCTATAATATTCATCGTGAGCACAGCCATAGGCGTGGTGTCGCAGATGGCGGTGCCAGAGTTCTGCCGCTACATCCTGGGCGACAGCTATATGGACATGACGATAGCGAACATCAAGCGGGGAGAGCCCTTTGCTATCTACGCTTCTGGTTCCGAAAGTTCCATGTTTAGTACGATTACCGCCAACAATATCTATGTGGCGTTTGTCATCTATCTCGAGGGTATCTTTACCAGCTTTTTCACCGCCTTCCACTTGTTCAACAACGGCGTAATGTTTGGCTGCTTCGAGGCGTTCTTCGCCCAGAACGGGCTGTTGTGGAAGTCCATACTCACCGTGATGCTCCACGGCACGCTCGAGCTGTCTGCCATCATCGTGGCGGGCTCTGCCGGAATAGCCATGGGCAACGGCTGGCTCTTCCCCGGCACCTACAGCCGGATAGAGTCGTTTCGGCGGGGCGTCAAGCGAGGCTTGAAGATAGTGGTGGGCACGGTGCCCATCTTTGTGATAGCCGGATTTGTGGAAAGTTACATCACCCGCCACACACATATACCCGACGTGATAAGGCTGATGGTCATCCTGCTCTCGGCGGCGTTTGTCGTCTTCTATTACATCATTTACCCACGCACATTGTTTAACAAATCAACAAATAAAGACTTATGAAACAATTCCAACGCCCACGTGTAGACCTCTATGCACGCCGTACATTCTCAGAGAACCTGTCTGCCACGTTCGACTTCGTGAGCGAGAACTTCCGCACCCTGTTCCGCTTCCTCACCGCGTTCATCCTGCCACTCTGCGCAGTGGGTGCATTGTGCTACATGTCTACCTTAGGACAAGTCATGAAGATGGAGGCGATGGGCGAAAGTGAATTGGGCATGCTCAGCCTCTGTACCAATTATCTGCTTACCATCCTCGTGTCGTTTCTGGCATCAGTAGTGCTCGCAGGTGTGGTCTACACGCTCATGCAGCAATACTGGGCTCGCCCCGACAGGCTCAAAGGTATCACCTATGCCGACATCAAGCCTACGGTGTGGCAGAACATCCGCAAGATGGTGAACCTCTATTTCCTGATAGCCGCCTTCTTCGTTTTATTGATAGTAGTTTTCGCTATAGTGGTGGGACTGGCGTCGACAGTCAGCACTCCCTTGATAGGCGTAGCCCTCGTGCTGGTTATAGCGATGGCAGTGGCGGTTGTACCTCTCTTCCTGTCTGGTCCAGCCTACATCCTGGGCGGTCAGACCGTAACGGGCGCCTTCAAGCAGGCCATGCGATACGGCTACCGCGTACTGTTAGGACTGATAGGGCTCGTCATAATACTCTACCTCATCTGCTCGCTGGTAAGTACAGCCCTGAGTATGCCGTTCTACATACTCGCCATCATCCAGGCGATAGCGGGAGTAGACCAAGGGACCTCTTCTCTACAGTTTACCTCGTCATTCTGGTTTACCCTCATCAACTACCTCTCAGCCATCCTCGCCCTCTATGGCATGTTTGTGGGCTATGCGCTGCTCCATGTGGGTCTGGCGTTCTACTACGGTCATGCCGCCGAGAAGGTAGACGGCGTGTCGATGACCAAGACTGTCGACGAGTTTGAGAACCTCGGTGGCGAGGCTTCCACAAGCCCATCGGCTGAGGACAAAAACACCGACGACGAGAGCGACAAGACGGATATCATCTGACGCATAACCCTCCATAATTCTACTGATGGCAACCCTTCCCATAGACACACTCGTAACCGACACGGCTATCATGGCGCGCTGGCGAGAAGACGGCAGCTACAACTATGGCAGTGAACTGCTGCAGAGCGATATATCGTTCTGGGAATGGCTGGGGAAGCAGTTGCAGGAGTATCTTTCACGATTTTTCTCGTGGGTGACACTCGCTGACAGCAACCAGGGGCTCTGGATTGTCATCGCCATAGTCATCGCGGTGGCCATCGCACTCTTCATCGTCATCAGACATCCCTCGCTCTTCGCCCGCAGCAACAAGGGCGGTGCCATAGACTACGAGGTGACCGAGGACAATATCTACGGCATCGACTTCGATGCCCTCATCCGCCGTGCCTTGGACCGCAACGACCATCGGGCTGCCGTCAGACTCGTCTATCTGCAGACTCTGCGGAGGCTGAATGACGCCCAACGCATAAAATGGCGCAAGTCCAAGGCGCCAATGCAGTATGCCCGCGAGGTGGGGACGGCCGATATGCGTCGTCTGGTCACGCTCTTTCTCAGGGTGCGTTATGGCGGCTACGACTGTGGTCGTGAGCAGGTAGACGAAGCCATGCGCTATCAGCGCGCCATCTGTCCCGCCGACTGCGAGGAAGGAGGTGAGGCATGAAAATCACCACGCGCTACATCGTGGGGATAGTCATCCTGGTCGTGGGTCTCTTCGCCATACTGCTCATCAGACCCTCGCGCTTCGTGTGGACACCCACCTTTGCCCACGAAGACAAGAACCCGTTTGGCTGCTTCGTCTTCGACAGCGTGATGGTGCAGACTATGCCTCGGGGGTATAAGGCTACGGGAGCCACGCTGCGCGAAACCGTAGCCGACAGCAGCAGCAACAATGTGCTGATAGTGGCCCGCGACGGCAAGCTCACCGATGCCAACATCACCGATATCAAGCGGCTGCTCGACAGAGGCTCCACCGTGATGCTGGTAGGCGTCGACATCTACGAAGACAGCAACGCCGACAAGGCTTTTGGTCTCCAGTGCACTACCTACGCCAACTTCTTTTACAATGAAATAAAAAACAAGCTCGCCCATAACAGCGACGACCTCTATGACACCCTCCACTATCGGGCGGTCTACAAGGACGCCCATGGCACCAAACGCCACCGCCTTCCTCGTTGCATCGACTATCCCGATGCCGACTACCGCATATACAAAACGCTCCTCGCCGGTGTGGTCAATATCGATTCTGCAGCTGCAGTCCATCGCCGCTATTACATCCTGAGCCATTGCGTCAGCCCCTACTATGACGACGAGTACAAACCTGACAACGACTACAAGGCAGTTATGGTAGAGTATGGCAGAGGCCGTCTCGTCGTGGTGACAACGCCATTGCTGTTTACCAATTTCGGCATCATCTCTCCTTCCACCCAGCCCTATGTGATGCGCCTGATGAACACCCTCGCCGACAAGCCCGTGGTAAGACTCGACGCCTCGATGAAAGGCGGTGCAGTGATAGGCGCCGACGCCGACAAGCACAACGCCTCGCCGCTGTCCTACATCCTCTCGCAGCCACCGTTGCGCTGGGCTTATTACACGATAATCGCGGGCGCGCTGGTCTTTATCATCTTCACCGCCCGACGCCGTCAGCGCGTCATCCCCATCATCCCCGAAAAGAAGAACCATGACATGGAGTTTGTCAGACTTATCGGCAAACTCTACTATGAACATCACGACAACTCCGACCTGGTACTCAAGAAGTTTGGCATGCTCGCCGACCAGGTCCGCAATACCCTCGACATTGACCTCAATGACCGCCATAATCGGCAAGACCATGTGCGCGCTCTCAGCGATGCCTCCCACGTGTCTATCTATGACCTCGGCGCGCTCCTGGATGAACTCCACGCCATCCGCGATGACCAGCTCGCCATCCGCGATGACGATATGGTGCGTCTCATTGGTCAGATGAACCGTATCATCAAGAACCTATAACACAGAGATAAATATGGAAGAACTATCAACCATCCCCACACCCTGCACCACCAAGATACAGGCGCTGCGAGACAGCATTGCGCAAATCATAGTGGGCCAGACACAAGCCACCGACCTCTTGCTGACCAGCGTGATAGCCCGCGGACACGTGCTGATTGAGGGCGTGCCCGGCGTGGCCAAGACCCTGCTGGCCCGAGTCATGGCCCAGCTCATCGACGCCCGCTTCTCGCGCGTGCAGTTTACCCCCGACCTCATGCCGAGCGACGTGCTGGGCACCACGGTCTACAACATGAAGACCGGAGACTTCGACTTCCACCCCGGACCTGTCTTTGCCGACGTGGTACTGGCCGACGAGATTAACCGAGCTCCCGCCAAGACCCAGGCAGCCCTCTTCGAGGTGATGGAGGAGCGGCAGGTGACCGTCGACGGTACACCCCGCGCGATGAGCGATGTCTTTACCATCATCGCGACGCAGAACCCGGTGGAACAAGAGGGCACCTACAAGTTGCCGGAAGCCCAGTTGGACCGCTTTCTGATGAAGATAACGATGGACTATCCCACCACAGACGAAGAGGTGGAAATCCTGTTGCGCCACCAGGCATCGGCAGCCTTCACGAGGGTAGACCGGCTCCCCCGCCGACCTCGCCACGCTGCGCGACGCCGCCCAGCAGGTGCGCGTCGAAGCCTCGCTGCTGCGCTACATCGCCGAGATTGTGGACACAACCCGCCACAGCAAAGCCGTCTATCTGGGAGCCTCGCCGCGTGCAGCCGTGGCTATCCTGTCGTCGGCCAAAGCCTACGCCCTCTTGCAGGAGCGCGACTTTGTCACCCCCGACGATATCAAGACCGTGGCGCCCTTTGTGATGCACCACCGCCTGTTGCTCACCGCCGAAGCCGAGATGCAGGGCTACACTCCGCTACAGGTCGCCCAGCGATTGATAGACAAGGTCGAAGTACCGCAATAACCATCGACAGCATGTTTCTTACCTCCCGCTTTTACCTGATGCTTGGCGTGGTGGTCATAGTGACCGCCATGGGCTACGTGTGGCTGCCCCTCTACAGTCTGGGGCGGCTGCTCACACTGGCACTGGTGCTGGCTGTACTGGCCGAGACTGCGGCTCTGTGGCTCTGGAGGGCCATCAGCGCCGAGCGAACCTGTGCCGAGCGCTTCTCCAACGGCGACGACAACGAGGTAGACATCCACATCGCCAGCCGTTATCCCTTCGGCGTGGCGCTGACGGTGACCGACGAGATACCCTTTGTCTTCCAGCGTCGCGACGTGGCGTTTGCCCTCAGGGTGGCAGCCCACGGCGGAACCACCGTCACCTACAGACTGCGGCCCGTGGAGCGTGGCGTCTACGGGTTTGGCCTTATCCGCGTCTTTGCCACCACGATGCTCGGGCTGGTGCAGCGCCGTTACAGTTGTGGCACCCCCACCGACGTCAAGGTCTACCCCTCCTACCTGCAGTTGCGCCAGTACGAACTGCTTGCCATCAGCAACCGGCTGCGCGATATGGGCATCAAGCGCATACGCCGTGCGGGCAACAATACAGAGTTTGAGCAGATTAAGGACTATGTCGCCGGCGACGAGTTCCGCACCATCAACTGGAAGGCATCGGCCCGCCGCCATCAGCTCATGGTCAATGTCTATCAGGCCGAGCGCTCCCAGCAGGTGATGAGCCTCATCGACAAGGGTAGAGTGATGCAGCGCTCCTTCCGGGGCATGACCCTACTCGACTATGCCATAAATGCCTCGCTGGTGCTGTCCTATGTGGCGATACACCGTGAAGACCGCGCCGGACTCATCGCCTTCAACGAGCGTATGGACACCCTTCTGCCGCCCTCCAACCGCCCCTCGCAGATGGAGCGCATCCAGGAGAGCCTCTATGCCGTACATACCGACTTCGGAGAGACCGACTACTCTGCCCTGGTCGAGGGCGTCGAGAAGCACCTTACCAAGCGCTCGCTGCTCATCCTCTATACCAACTTCAGCAACGCCCAGAGCCTCGACCGCCAGCTGCCCTATCTCTGCCAGTTGGCGCGTCGGCACCGACTGCTGGTGGTCTACTTCGAGAACAACGAGCTCCACGAATACCTCGCCACCACACCCCGGAGCGTGGAAGACCACTACACCCATGTCGTGGCCGAACAGATGGAGCGCGAGCAGCTGGTCATCATGACCCGACTCAACCGCCACGGCATACTCGGTCTGCGCACCACCCCCGAGCGGCTCTCGGTCGATGTTATCAATAAGTATCTGGAAATCAAACACAACAACTGGTGACATGAAGACCTCGGATATCATTACCTCTCAGTTCGTGAGCCTCACGCAGACTCCCGCCGGTGTCGCCGAAAGGCTGGTGGCGCGCATCATAGACTACATCGTCATCGGCGTGTATTTCTTTGCGCTCTGGACCGCCTTCGACAAGTACAATTGGTTGCTTGACCCGCTTGGCCTCGGCGACTCTCTGTTCAGAGTGTTATACATCCTGCTGCTCCTATCGCCCATCCTCTTCTATTCGGTCATCTGCGAGTTCTTTCTGGACGGCCGTACCATAGGCAAGATAGTCATGAAGACGCGGGTGGTGATGGTCGACGGCTCGGCGCCCACCTTGGGAGCCATCCTGCTGCGCTGGCTGTTTCTGCTCATAGACGTCTACCTCATGAACATAGGCATCATCGCCATCATCTGCACCCGCCGCAACCAGCGGTTTGGCGACCTGGCGGCGGGAACCATGGTGATACGCACCCCGCGTACCGACCAGATGCACTTCACGCTCTCCGAGTTCTCCTATGCCCGCTCCGACTACAAGCCCCTTTACCCCGAGGTGCAGCAGTTGTCCTTGGGGCAGATAGACGTGGTCAACCACATACTCAACGACCAGGTGGTCTACAGCGACGAGCAGGTAGAGCAGCTCGCAACCAAGATAGAGCGCATGCTCGACATCAAGCGCGAGCCCGGGATGGACGCCACCGACCTGCTGCGCACCGTTGCCCACGACTATCAGCACTTCGCCCTCCAGGTGATTTAGGCTGGCGCGGCAGAGGGCGTCATGCCCCTATATATATAATAAGGTGTAGCCCCGCGCCACCGTCATGGCCCTCGGGGCATCTATAGAAAACGAGAGTATCCATATCCGCTCGAGTGCAGCAGATATGGATACTCTCGTTATCGTTTATGGCAGACGGTGCCTACAGCAGTTCCTTGAGCCGGCGCATGCCCTCAGACGCCCCGTAGGGCAAGTGGGTCACGCGGCTCATGTCTGTATTGACCCCATTGGGGTCTATCAGATAGATAGGAGCATGGGCAGGCGCATAGTAGAGCAGTCCGGCGGCAGGATAGACATTGAGCGAGGTGCCGATGACCACCACAATGTCTGCCTGACTCATCGCCTCGGCAGCGGGCTCAATCATAGGCACGCTCTCACCGAAGAACACGATGAAGGGACGCAGCAGACTGCCGTCGCCGGCGAGTGTGCCGGGCTTCACCACAGCGTGGTCGGCATCGAGGGTCTCTATGTAAGCCTCGTTGTAAGGGTCGCGGCTCGAGCATACCTTAGCCAGTTCGCCGTGGAGATGGATGACATGGCTCGAGCCCGCACGCTCGTGCAGGTCGTCGACGTTCTGGGTAACCACCGTGACGTCGTAATCGTGCTCCAGACTGCTGATGATGCGGTGGCCCTCATTGGGCTGCGCCGAATAGAGTTTCTGTCTGAGCATATTATAGAAATTGGTGACGAGCGTAGGGTCGGCTTCCCATCCTTCGTGCGACGCCACCTGCTCTACGGGGTAATTCTCCCAGAGACCATCGTTGCCGCGAAAGGTCTTGAAACCGCTCTCCACCGACATGCCGGCACCGGTAAGAAACACTATCTTCTTCATTGCTCTATAGGTCTGCGTCACGGCAGAGCGCCGTGACTTATTTCTGTTCTGTAGTCTTGGCCTTGTCCTTGATACCCACCAGCTGGAGGCTGAATATCAGGGTCGAGTTGCCCTTGATGGGGCCGTTGGCATGGGCACCGTAAGCCAGCTCGGCGGGGATGTAGAGTTCCCACTCGCTGCCTACAGGCATCATGCACAGCGCCTCGGTCCATCCCTTGATGACCTGGTTCACACCCAGTTCGACGGTCGACGGATTGCGCTTGTAGCTGCTGTCAAAGACGGTGCCGTCGATGAGCTTGCCTTCATACTTCACCTCTACCTTGTCGTCCTTGGTGGGAATGGCACCCGTGCCCTGCTTTACGACCTTGTACTGCAGACCCGAGGCGGTGGTCTTCACGCCTTCGCGGGTCTTGTTGTCGGCGAGCCACTTCTCGTTGGCAGTCTTGTACTGCGCCTCGGCAGCCTCGCGGTCGGCGCGCACGCGCGCTTCAAAGTAGTTGAAGGCGGCATGACCAGCCATCAGCGTGGTGTCGCCGGCGAGGGCGTCGCGGAAACCGGCTGCGAGCAGGTCGAGGTTGATGCTGTCCTTAGAGGCGGCAAACTCGTCCTGCAGGCTGGGCACGATGCGGGCAAAGAGCATACGCGCCAGCTGGCAGCCGGCGTTGTAGGCACGATACTGCGGGTCGCTCTGTCGCGAGGCGGCATAGTCGAAACCTGTGAGCACGTCGTGCATATAGGCGGTGTCTACCTGATACTCCTGCTGCAGATATCTCTCCAGCCCCTGGGTCACATAGCGTCCGGCGGCATAGCTCAGCGAGTCGGCGCCGGTGTTGAGGGTACGCACCACAGCCACGGCGGCGGGCTTGGCTTCCTTCTTTTTCTTCTTGTCGGCTAGGGCTAAATTAAAAGTAGCACCCGCCATGACGACGAGTGCTAACAATATAAGTCTTTTCATGAGTGTCGTGATTACTTCTCAATGCTCAGCAACTCAATCTTGAAAATCAGGGCAGAGAAGGGCTTGATGGGGCCAGAATCCTGGTCGGCGTAAGCGAGGTTCTGGGGAATGTAAACCTCCCATACCGAACCTACAGGCATGTGGGTGAGAGCCTCGGTCCAACCCTTGATAACCTGGTTGGCACGGAACTTGGCAGGCTGCTTGCGCTGATATGAAGAGTCGAATACCTTGCCGTCGATGGTCTTGCCCTCATACTGCACGTTGACCATGCTGGTGTCCTTGGGCAGAGGGCCGTTACCTTCCTTGATGACCTTGTACTGTACGCCTGAAGGCAGACATACCACGCCAGCCTTCTTCTTGTTCTCAGCCATAAACTTTTCGCCAGCCTCCTTGTTGGGAGCATACTCCTTCATCAGGCGCTTGCTGCGAACGATGGGCATCAGGGTCTGAACCTTTACCTGAGCCTCCATGTCGGTGAAGAGGGTCTTCTGACCGGCGGTAGAAGCGATGAAACCGGCGAGGAAGTTCTTCAGAGAGATGCTCTTGGTAGAGTCTTCGCCATACACTTCGTGGTTGATACCCTTAATCATGTTGTTGGCAACCTGCTGACCGATTTGGATACCGGCATAGTAGGCAGCCTTGGCCTTGTCGTCGCCAGCGTTGGCACCGTCGTTAAGACCACGGAAGAACTCGTCCATATAGGTTGTGTCCATACCCATACGGCCTACGAGATAGTCCTTCAGACCCTGAGACTGGAGCATACCCATGGCATAGGTCAGGGTGTCCACGTCGTTCTTCAGGTTTGCTTTTGGAGCAGAGTTGCCGCAACCGGTAAAGGCAACGGCCATGATAGCCAGAACGGCTACAATTGAAAACTTTTTCATTCTTATAAGAGATTTGATTTTGATTGTTCTTTTAAGATTAGAGCACGTCGATGAGCTCTACATCGAAGACGAGTGCAGAGAAGGGAGGGATGGACTGGCCGGCACCGCGCTCGCCATAACCCAGATTGTAGGGGATGAAGAAGCGATATTTGGCGCCTTCCTTCATGAGCTGCACACCCTCGGTCCAGCCTGCGATAACCTGGTTGAGACCGAATACGGCAGGCTCGCCGCGCTGTACAGAACTGTCGAACATGGTACCGTCGATGAGCATACCCTCATAGTGGCAGCGCACCTGGTCGGTAGCCTTGGGCTGACGGCCATTACCCTCTTTGAGCACCTGGTACTGCAGACCCGAAGGCAGAGTGACCACACCCTCCTTGGCAGCATTGGCCTTGAGATAGGCTTCACCCTTGGTCTTGTTCTCCTTGAAGCGCTCGGCAGCAGCGGCACGCTGCTTCTTCTCCTGCTCGTCAAAGAAATTGCGCACGATGGTCTGCGCCTCCGCGTCAGAGAGTTTCACCTCACCACCTGCAAGCACATCCTTGATGGCCTGTGCAAAATCATCGATATTCAGGTCTTTGGCTCCCATGTCGGTGAGCTGGCGGCCTATGCCGAGACCTAAAGCATAACTTACTTTATCCATTTATTGTATAGTCTTTAGTATAATCTCGTGCAAAGTTAACAAAAAAATGTTTAGTGTCAGCCGAATTGTCGTTATTTTTTGTTTACAATACCTTATTATATATAAGGCCCGAAGGCGCGACCACCGTGGGCGGTGGCGCCGTGGGGTCGAAAATGATGCCATCGGGCAGGGCCATCGCCACGCATAGAGCCGTGGCGATGGCGTGGGCGGGCTCGTAACATACGATACGTGGACACGTGACTTATGATACGAGGGCTCGTGACTTCCGATACGTGGGCTCGTGACTTATGTTACGAGCCGCCAATGGTGGTCACGACGGTGGCATCGGTAAACTTTTTGGGCGGCAGATGCGGTCATTGTGAGGATGTTTTCGTAAATTTGCAGTCGTATATATACTTGTAATCTATGGACAACCTACTTGCACGGCGTCTGCGCCGATGGGGATGGGGCATAGGCATAGCCACCGTAGTCATCGTGGTGGTGCTGGCGCTTGCCGGCGCCTATATGCTCGACTACTCGCTCTTCCCCAAGATGCGCCACGGTCACAATCTGCCCTGGCGACTGGACAATATCATCAGCGAGAGTCCGCAGTTGCGGCCCTGGGCTGACAGTCTGAAACACAGTCATGCGCTGCACGACACCGTGGTACTGATGCCCACGGGCGAGCGCCACCATGCCACCTACATCAACGCCAGCGAGCCCAGCCGCAGGGTGGCGGTGCTCGTTCACGGCTATCGCGACAACGGCATGGGCATGATGCACGTGGCGTCGATATACCACCACATGGGCTACAACATACTGCTGCCCGACCTCCATGCCCACGGCAAGAGCGAGGGCGAAGGCGTGCAGATGGGATGGAAAGACCGGCTCGACGTGATGCGCTGGATGGCGGTGGCCGACAGCCTCTGGGGCGGCACCGAGGGCACGGCGATGGTGCTCCACGGCATCTCGATGGGCGCCGCCACGGTGATGTGTGTCTCTGGCGAGCGTCTGCCCGACTATGTCAAGTGTTTCGTCGAAGACTGTGGCTATACCAGCGTGTGGGACGAGTTCGAGCACGAGCTCGCCAGCCAGTTCCACCTGCCTGCCTTCCCGCTGCTCTATACCACCAGTCTGCAGTGCAAGCTGCGCTACGGCTGGTCGTTTGGCGAGGCATCTCCGCTGCGCCAGGTGGCGCGCTGCCACAAGCCCATGCTCTTCATCCACGGCGACCGCGACACCTATGTGCCCTTTGCCATGATGCAGCGGCTCTACGACGCCAAGCCCGAACCCAAGCAGATGTGGATAGCGCGGGGCTCTATACACGCCATGAGTTTCCGCGACCATCCTCAGGAGTATGCCAGGAGGGTAAGACTCTTCGTAGACCAGTACATACGCTGACCGGCGGCGCCACGGCCCGACGGCAGATACAGCCCCGAATGGGGCAGATACAGAAACAGGAACTCGTTGCACATCCTCCAGAGGACATGCAACGAGTTCCTGTTTCTGCGTATGGGGCTGCCGGGCTACGCCCGACGATGGGTTATCTCACGCGGTACTTCCCGGCGGTGATGGTCTCGAGCGCCAGCGGCTTGTAGACATTCTCGCAGCCGTCGTAGTTGTGCTCGCCCTCACCTTTGGGGAAACTGGTGCTGACGGGATTGGGCTTGGAGCCCCACCGCGTGAGTGTCTCTTCGTAGAAGAAGCCTATGCGGTGGTCGGCCTGGAGGTCCATGCTGCTGTACATCGACACAGTGGGGCTGACCTGATAATAGCCGTCCCAGCCCTCGGCCAGTGCACGCACGTCGCGCATATCAGAGGCATCGGCAAGTTCCTTGTAGAATATGCTCACGTTGTTGCGGCCCGTGCCCGTGGGCACCGACTGCAGCATCACGTGCACGGGCTTGCCGTCGCTGGTGCGCACTGCCGGCACGATGAGCATCTCGCCATTGGTGGGGTTGATGCTGGGTGTGAGCGCCATGCCGCTCATCGTGGCCTTGGTCTGCTCGTCCCATCTGCCGCTGCCTGTCTTGACATCGTCGTAGGTGAAGAGGTTGAACCACCGGCCTCCCGCCGTGCGGCTGGTGATGACGACGCGCCCGTCGGGCAGTTCCTCACACTTGGCCTCGTCGCCGTCGGGCACGGGCAGCGCCGAGGGTCCGCCGAGGGCAGCCCATGTGCGTCCGAAGTCGTCGGAGTAGATGACGCGGTTGCCCTTGGGGCGGGCGGTGAGGGCTGCGTAGATGCGGTAGTAGCGGCCCACCTTGACCACCCGGCTCTGGAATATCTTGCCTCCACCCACGAAGGCTGCATCTATGGGGTGGGTCTGGTCAAACAGGCCATATATCGCCTCGGTCTGCTCTATCGGCTGCTGCCAGGTCAGGCCTCCATCCATGCTGCGTATGGCTGCAATGAGGTTGGGGTTATGACGGTTGGTGCTGGCGTAGCCATAGACGGTGCAGCCCGCCACAGCCATCATGAGTACCTCGTGGCTCTCGCGGTCCATCACGATGGCAGGGTCGCCATAGGCAGCCGCCATGGGCGTCTTGACATTGTTGATGAGCGAGGCGTCGCCCACCGCCGCTTCTATCTCACGCTCGCTCCATGTGGCGCCATTGTCGGTGCTTATCTTGACCACACAGTCTACGCGTCCGAAGCCTGGGTCGGTGCCGCAGACCAGACGGCCCACACTCGCAATGAGGCGTCCGCCATAGCCACAGGTAATGCCCGGGATGCGGTAAGGCGCAACATCGATGCTGCCCTGGGCTGTACTGAACAGTATGGTGCCGTCGGCATAGGCAGAGAGTGCCAGTAGCAGCATGGCGAGGGCAGAGAGTATCTTCTTCATAAAGGGTGTGGTTTAGAGATTAGCAATAATAGATGTTCGGATATCGGGGGCGGCTGCGGTGCCGCCCCCGAGGGGGAGAGACTACTTGCCGGTCATGATGCGGAGCACCATGTCGTCGGTGGCACACATCGCCTCCTTGCCTATGCTGGTAAGGTTGCGTATGGAGCGGTCTACGTCGGAGTCGATGATGCCCTCGGCGCTGGTCACAAACTTGCCCTCGCGCGCCAGCAGGGCTGAGAGCAGGGCTGTCGATACGCCCGAACATATCTTGAGTGAGCAACTGGGCTTGGCGCCGTCGCATATCATGCCCGTAAGGTTGGCTATCATGTTCTTGACGGCATGGCAGAGGTCGTCGTAGCTGCCTCCCATGAGGTAGGTGATGCCACAGCTGGAGCCGATGCTTGCCACCACGCATCCGCAGAGGGCGCTGAGTCTGCCCAGGCTCTGCTTGATGTAGATAGCCGTGAGGTGGCTGAGCGTGAGGGCGCGGATAAGCTCTTCCTCGGTATTCTCGTTTTCCTGGGCAAAGACTACCACGGGGTTGGTGGCACAGATGCCCTGGTTGCCCGAACCGCTGTTGCTCATCACGGGTATCATGGCGCCTCCCATACGTGCATCGCACGCCAGCGCAGTCTTGGATATGATGTGCGAGAACATGGTGTTGCCAAAGATACCGTGGCTCAGAGGACGGTCCATGGTCTTGCCCAGACAGTGACCGTAGTTGCCCTTGATGGACTCTTCGGCTGCGCGCATGTTGAGGTCGCGGGTCTTGAGGATAAACTGCAACTCGTCGATGGGGGCGGTAAGGGCAAACTCGTAGACGAGCTTCATATTGAGCTTGACCGCCTCGTCTTCGTCCTCGTCGCCACGCTTGGTGCGGCGGTCGGTGATGACCTCGCCGTTGCGCTCCTCGAAGACGATGGCGGTATGGCCTCCCTCGATGATGGCTGTGGCGTGGTTGCCCGTCGTCTCGCAGATGGCTTCGATATAGAGCTTGTCGCACTCGCCCTGCTTGAGCTGTATGTTGATGTGGTCGCCGGCGAGATACTGCTTGCCTCGCTCCAGGGTGGCGGGGGTGAGGTCCTTGAGTACCTCGAGCTGATACTCAGACTTGCCGATGAGGGCACCCAGCGCCACGGCTATGGGCAGACCTATCATGCCCGTTCCGGGAATACCTACGCCCATGGCGTTTTTCAGGATGTTGGCACTCAGAAAGAGCGTGATGCGCTCGGGCTCGCGACCCAGTATCTCTGTGGCACGAGCCACACACAGGGCTACTGCCATGGGCTCGGTGCAGCCCACTGCCGGCACCACTTCGCGCGCCATGAGTGCCAGTATCTTCTCTCTTACACTATTGTCTATCATAATGTTTGTATTTGTTGTCGTATAGTTGGATTACAGTCCGCGGATGGTCTTGAGCAGCTGGTCGCCCATGCCGATGGTGTAGCCATGGCTCTCGAAGACCACGCGGTTGAAGGTGTCGCCGATGACAAAGAGGGGCAGCGGCGCTGTGTCGGCAAGCCGCATGCGCTGGCGCAGGTCGGCGGCTATCTGGCCGTCGGTGTCTACGCCCATGACCACCGTCGAGGGCAGTCCGGGGATGGGCGACTTGAGGTACTTCTGGTACTCGGCATCGCTGGCGAAGAGCAGCACGATGGTGCGGCCCCATGCCTCGAACTCGCTACGCCGCTGGGCGATGTCGCGGAGGGCATGATTGGTGGGCTCCTGACCTACTCCGAGCACGCCCACTACAAAGTAGCCGCGTCCGGCGGTAAGGAGTATGCTCGTCTCGGCATCTGTGGCAGCCAGGCGGAAGCGTCCCTCGGAGTCGACCGAACCGATGACGCTCACCTCGTTGGTGGCCTCTCTCATGGTGAGTGCCTGGCTCACGGGCTTGTGGGCTACGGGGAAGAAGTCGATATGGGCCTTGACGCTGCCGTTGGCAAGTCGGGTGCCCGTGGTGAGCAGATAGTAGCCTGGCTCTACCTGGCAGCCTTGGGCAAAGAGCTTGGACCAGCGCGCACCTTCATCATAGTTGAGCAGACCGAAGGTGCCGTCGCTCTGGTAACGGCTCAGCGTGAAATGGGTATAGTATTCGGGGTCGTCGAGATGACGCTGTGGAGTAAAGGAGAGGGTAAGGGGCGTGGTGGCGGTGACGGCGGGGGCAGCAGAGTCGAAGTTGACCGACATCGTGGCATCGCCCCGACGGTAGTAGACATTGCCGGTGACGCCGTCGACCCAAGCCTCGATGCCCTGGGTGCGGCAGAGGGCGGTGAAGAAGACCTTGAGCGAGCGCAGGTCGGCAAGACGCGAGCGCAGCACACCGACGGGGGTGGTGAAGGTGCCCGAGGTGGCGAGGGTGTCGCATCGGGTGATGCTGTCGCGGCAGAAGGCTATCGTGGCGTCGACATCGCCCCAGCGCGAGCCCAAGACGGGGCGCAGGGCACGGGCAAGCACGCTGCGGTAGGGGGTGAGCCACTCTTGCGACACGCGCGGCGCCAGCACATGGGCTACCGAGGCGTCGGCAGGAGTAAGGGAGAGCGCGTCGGTGAGCACCTCGGGGTTGACATCGCGCAAGTCCTTGTCGGTAAGGGTAGAGAGCAGGTCGAGGGCACGCGCCATCAGGCCGCTCTCGTCGGCTGCGGCGAGGAAGGAGTGGATGGTGCGCCAGTTGCCTTCGGCCTTGACCATGAAGGAGCGGGCTCGGTCGCCCCAGCGGGTGGCTTGGTCGCCCACACCCTGCATGAAGGTGGCGCGGTAGGCGGCGCGGATGGAGTCTTCGATGGCAAAGCGGCGGTCGTTGTCGGCTCGCTGGGCTGGAGTGACGGTGGGTATCTGCGCATTCTCCTTGGGGGGAGTGATGTCGATGTCGGCGCTGTGGCGCTCGCCAATCTTATGGCTGAGGGCGACGGTGACCATCGGCTCGCGGCCAAAGCTCACGCGGCTGTAGCCATAGGCCGAGCCGTGGGTGGCTATGACGAGCATATCGCCGTAGCCTGCCGAGAGCGACACCTGACCCTTGGCGTCGGTAGTCTGGATGGACACGGGGAAGAACTCACCATAATTATATATGCGGTATTCCACGCGCGCGCCCTGGACAGTGCGGCCCTTGGCGTCGGTGACCCTGACGGTGAGCGGGGCGGCTGGGGCGTAGTTGCTTATCACGTTGATTTCGGTGTAGTTGGCTGTGCGGCGCATCACCTCTTCTGGCCCGTTGTAGCGGCCAAACACCTTGGTGTGCATCAGCATGCCGCGGCTGGCTGGGGCATTGAACCAGCCCAGGTTGAGTACCGGTTCGGGCTCGCAGGCACCAAGGAAATACCAGCGACCGTCGACCCAGGCTTCGACCCAGGCATGATTGTCGTCGGTATGTGCCCATCGCGGAGTATAGACCTGGCGCGCGGGGATGCCCACCGAGCGCAGGGCTGCCACCAGGAGCGTGGACTCTTCGCCACAACGGCCCCAGGCGGTGCGCACCGTGGCAAGCGGCGACGACGTACGTGCATCGGACGGCTGATAGTTGGCCTTCTCATGGCACCAGTGGTTGACTTCGAGCACGGCATCGTAGAGCCGGAGGCCTCGAACGCGTGGAAGAAGTTCGCGCTGGAACACAAGACGGGCGGTATCGAGGTTCTCGTTGTTGACACGGATAGGCAGAACGAAGTGGCGGAAGACCTCGTCGGGCACCTGCCAACCCACTTGGGTGCGCACATTGAGCGTGGCGCGCACCTGGTTGAGGAAGAAGTCGCCGTCGTAGTCGGCTATGTCGTTGACGGGCATGTAGGCGTAGAGGAAACGCATGGCGTCGCGCTCACCGTCGGTCATAGGCCGGCTGAAGATGTCGAAAAGATGTCCATGGGTAAGCACCGCCTTGCGGGCATTGAAGTCGGCGAGAGTCTGTGAGGTCTGCGCCTTGGCTCCCATCGTGCAGAGCAGGAGCAGGGTAATGAGTAATCTTGTCATAGTCACTGTCTTATTGGCCACAGAGGGCTGAGATGGTGTCGGCCACGCGTCGCGAGGTGGTAACCATCCTTGTATATTCGTCTATATCATCGCTGCCCATCTTGACCTCGCTGTTGCGGGTGCGCATGGCACTCTTGACGGCTTCGCGGGCAGAGAAATGGAACTCCCGGGCACCCGTGAGCTGGGCTATGCGGGCAATATTGGTCTCGCAGACGCCGCAGCCGGGCATGATGATGATGCGTCCGGCAGCCTGGTCTACCAGCTGTCGCAGCAGGGTGGCTCCCTCGAGCGCCGTGGGCTGCTGGCCCGACGTGAGCACGCGCTTCACGCCCAGGGAGATGAGCTGCTCGAGCGCTTCCTGCGGCTGGCGGCATCGGTCAAAGGCACGATGGAAGGTGACAGGGATGCCCTGGGCTGCCTCCATGACCGCCTCCATCAGCCGCAGGTCGATATCGCCGTCGGCGGTGAGGGCTCCCGTCACGATGCCGTCGACCTGGAGCGGGCGCAGGGTATCGATGTCGGCAAGGAGCGTGGCTGCCTCAATCGGCGAATACAGGAAATCGCCGCCACGGGGACGCACGATGACATTGAGCTTGATATCCAGATTGTGGCGGGCGTACGCAATCGCTCCGAAAGAGGGAGTAGTGCCTCCCTCGGGTATGGCGGCACAAAGTTCTACACGGTCGGCGCCTCCACGCTGGGCTGCGAGACAACTCTCGACTGAGTTGGCACACACTTCAAAGGTATAATCTTGTCGTAACATAGACTGTTTAAGTTTTCGAGGTTGTAAAGATAGTAATAATGGTGATTATGACCAAACTTATCACCAAAAAAGTAAGTACGGCGGGCTGAATATCCGTCTCATGGACCCGCTGCAGAGTCGCCAATGCACTCCCCCGCCCCATAGGCTACATAGCGACGGGGCGCGGAGTGGTGCGGCTGAGTCGGCGGTAGACCCACAGGTAGGCGGGGATCAGGAAGAGTACGGCAGCGAGCCATGCGGTGGGGTCACCGAAGCACACTCCGGTGAAGTGGAAGACTGGCACAAGCCACAGGCTCACTCCGCTGCGCGCAATCATCTCCATCACGCCGCTCAGCATGCTCAGATTGCTGAAGCCCATGCCCTGGATGGAGTAGCGGAAGATGCAGAGCAGTCCGACGATGACGAAGAAATAGTTGTTGATACGCATAAACTGGGCCGCCAGAGCCACTATCTCGCTCTGCCCACTGTCTACGAAGAGCATCATAAGCTGGTCGGCAAAGGGGTAGATGACCGCCAGGGTGAAGACGGTATAGACGGCCATGATAGCCATGGCAGAGCGCACGCCGCGGGCTATGCGCCCTATCTGTCGGGCTCCCACATTCTGTCCGCAATAGGTAGCCATAGCCACGCCGATGTTCTCGTAGACACAGGTGAAGAGATACTTGATGCGCATAGACGCGGTGAAGGCAGCCACATAGGTGGTGCCCAGGGCGTTGTTGGCGCTCTGGAGCATGATGATGCCTATGCCGGTGATGGAGAACTGCAGTCCCATGGGGATACCGCTGTTGAGCAGATGTCCGGTCATGCTGTCGTGATAGGTCCACTCGTCGCCGTGGGGGATAAGCATCTTCAGCGTGCGGTGGATGTAAATCCCGCAGAGCACGGCAGCCAGCGCCTGGGAGAGCATCGTAGCGATGCCGGCGCCCTCGACGCCCATGCCCATACCGAGGATAAGTATCACATCGAGCACGATATTGACCATCGACGAGACGATAAGGAAGTAGAAGGGCTGACGGGAGTTGCCCAAGGCACGGATAAATCCCGAGAGGAGATTGTAGGCTATGGTGAAGGGTATGGTGAGAAACGTGAGCAGCAGGAAGATGTAGGCATCATGGAAGATGTCGTCGGGGGTGTTGACCACCCGCAGGATGCGGGCGCAGAATACCGCGGTGAGCACGGTGAGTATCACGGCGATGACGGCTCCTATGCGCAGCGAGTGGGCCACATAGGCGCGCATCTTGGAGTAGTCGTGCGCACCGAAGGTCTGCGCCACGGGGATGGCAAATCCCGCACACGAGCCGTTGCAGAAGCCCATGATAAGAAAGGTGATGGACGAGCTGGCGCCAATGGCGGCAAGCGCTTCCACGCCGACCCACCGCCCCACGATGGCAGCGTCGATTACGAGATACATCTGCTGGAGTATGTATCCCAGAATAAGTGGTAACGCAAAGCGGAGTATGCCTCGCGTAGGAGACCCTACGGTCATGTCGGTGGTATTACCCATATTGTTGTTATCCTTTGTCCTTTAAGATACGGCGAATGGCCACCATCTTGTTATGGCGGTCTATCGAGTAGGTATCGCCATGAGTCTCTACATAGTCATAGAGCTGGTAGGCCTTGTCGTAGAGCAGCGTACTGATCGGGACAGCACAGTAGGTGGCCTCGGCATAAAGCAGCTCGGCAAGCATGCCAAGTCTGCCGATACGCTCGTCATCAGCCCACTGGTCGTGGGCGTAGACCATAGTCTCCTCGAGCGAGAGGTTGCGCACCAGGCTGTAGTCGCCGACATACTGACGGTAGAGGTCGGCCATCTCACGGTCGCGGCGCGCAGCGTCATGACGCCGCTCCATGAAGTTGGCCAACGCGCGGCCAAATTCTTCTATCATTCGCAGATAATAGTCCTTTTGTATCATGATTGGTTGTCGTGGTTGATGGTCTGTATATAGTCCCAGAGCCGACGGTAGAATGGGTGGCGGGTCATGGTGTCGGCGTTGCCCAGGATGATGAGCTTCATACGGGCACGGGTGATGGCGACATTCATGCGGCGCAGGTCGCGCAGAAAGCCGATTTGACCGCTGTCGTTGGAGCGTACGAGCGAGATGAGGATGATGTCGCGTTCCTGACCCTGGAAGCCATCGACTGTGTTGACACTGATGAGGTGGCGGAACGGTCTGAACGACTCGCGACGACGGATGAGCTGACGCAGATACTGGACTTGGGCGCGGTAGGGCGAGATGATGCCTACGTCGATACGCTCGTCGAGCACACGCTGGCGCCCTATCTTGTCAAAGTAAGCCTGGAGCGTGTCGAGAGTATAGCGTGCCTCGCCCTTGTTGATGCGACCGAAGTTGTCGCCCACAAACTGCTCGCGGAAGGCGGTGTCGGCATCTTCGCCGTCGATGGCGGTGTCGGGCACAATCCACTCGATGGGGTTGTCGTAGTCGAGGATGCCTCGGAAGCGCACATCGGGCGCCGACTCCACGCGGCCCTTATAGAACCAGTCGCTGGAGAAGCGCATAATCTGCTCGTTCATGCGATACTGGGTCTGCAGCAGGGTGACAGCCTCGGGATGATTGCCCACGATGCGCTCCATGAGCGTCACACCGAGTCCGCCTTGCATGGCAGCCAGACTCTTCACCGTGGGAGGCAGCTGGCAGTGGTCGCCGGCAAAGACGATGCGCTGCACACGGCGGGCGGGTATCCAGCAGGCGGCTTCGAGGGCTTGGGCAGCCTCGTCGATGAAGAGGGTGCCAAACTTCTGACCCTCCAGGATGCGGTTGGCAGCACCGGTGAGGGTAGAGGCTATCACGCGGGCTTCGCCGAAGAGCTGTCCGTTGATGCGCATTTCTATCTCGACGGCACGCTCACGCAGCCGGTCCATCTTCTGATGGAAGCTCTCGGTGTGGCGGCGCTGCCGGCGCAGTTCGCGTATGGCCTTGCGTATAGCCCAGAGCTGCGGATAGTCGGGGTGCGACTCGAAGCGGCGCTCATAGGTGAAGGCGAGCATCTTGTCGTTGACGCGGGTGGGATTGCCTATGCGCAGCACGTTGACGCCACGGTCAACGAGCTTCTCGGAAATCCAGTCGACAGCCATATTGCTCTGCGCACACACCAGCACCTGGCTCTCGCGGCGCAACACTTCATAGATGGCCTCAACCAGGGTGGTTGTCTTGCCCGTACCAGGAGGGCCGTGCACCACCATCACGTCCTTGGCCCTGAGCACCTCGTTGACGGCGTGCTGCTGGGTGGCGTTGAGCCAGGGCAGCTTGATGTCGTCGAAGGTGAAGCGCGCCGGAGCAGCATGGCTGTAGAAGAGGTCGCGCAGATAGGCCAGACGGTTGCCGCGGGCATAGACGACGCGGTCCAGGGCATCGGCCATAAGCCGGTAGCTGGTCTCGTCGAAGTAGAGCTGCACACCCACCTTGTCGCTGCAAGCCGATAGGGCGCCCACCCGTCCGTTGTCGGGCAGGGTGACGACCATGCGGTCGCCGTCGACATAGCTCACCACGCCGGTGAAGTCAAAGTAATGCAGACGGTGCTCACGGGGATGATGCTCGTCGAGCACCATGCGGAAGAAGGTGACGGGGCGGCCATACTCAAAGTTGTGCTCGATATCCTGGTTGTCGGTGCGGAAGACCTCGACAGCCAGTTGGTTGAGGGAATTGTAAAAGGTGTTGCCGACGCGCAGCGGCAGCCACACGTCGCCACGCTTCACCAGTCGCGCCACACCGCGTTCCTCGGTCTGCTGGCGAAATTCCTCTTTCTCCGTTTCATATTCCAGCCTGAGCAGCACACGTTGCTGCTCCAGAGCCTGTATGGATGATATCTGCGTCATATACGCTGCAAAATTACAAATAATTGCTTATACTGAGTAACAAACGAATGAAAAAGTAACCACCCGCGCCGTCGCGTCGGAAGAGGAAAATGCACCGCCGCCGACAAATAATCAGACAAAAGGAATGGACGGCTCGATTTTTATTTGTATTTTTGCGGTCAGTGCCCATAGACTTGCCCCGGTCCGAGGCGCAGAGAGATTATCACCTACTAATTATAGACCTAATGCTGTACGCCATATATTTCATCTACGGCCTCTGCGTCATGTTCTACTTCATGATGGCGTGGCTCTTCTACCGCAAGGACAAGGAGTTGTTGTCAAGACTGGTCACCGTCTTGATGCTGGTCATCGGCATGCAGTGCCTCAAGGACCTCCTCTTCATCAAGCCCATAGCCGAGCTCGACGAGACCGACTGGATGATTATCACCTCGTCTGATGTGATAGCCATCCCGCTCTATGCCTTCACCCTCATCGAGCTGTGCAGCCCCGCCAGCCTCACCCGGCGCACCATCATCATCCACGAGCTGCTGTTCATCGTGCCTTTTGTCCTGTTCTTCATCACCCGCGACATCATCTACTACTATGCCGAGATACTCGAGGCTCTTGTCTATGGTCTCTGCTATACCATCTGGGCAGCTTTCGCCATCCCCAAATACCATAGAGAGCTGAAGCGACGCTTCTCCTACACCGAGAACATCAACCTCAACTGGCTGCGCGCCATCTTCCTCTCCTTTGTGCTCATTCTGGCGCTCTGGATAGCCGACAGTCTGCATGCGGGCTATTCGTTTGAGATACTCTATATGAGCTCTTCGCTGGTGGTATGGATGTTTATAGCTTATAATATGTATAAGCACGAGTCGGTGCTCGACGAGCTCTACGACGGTATGGACACCGACCCCACGCCCGCCACCGACGCCACCGAGACCGAGATGTCCGAGATAGGCAGGCGCATCAGCCTGCTCTTCGACAAGGACCAGATTTTCCTCAACCCCAATCTCAAGGTGTCAGACATAGCCACCGCCATAGGCACCAACCGTACCTATGTCAGCGAGTTCTTCAACAAGGAGGAAGAGTGCAGCTTCTATGACTATGTCAACCGCGCCCGCATCGAGTACGCGTGTACCCTGCTCGACGGCTCCGATGCCAACATCATGAAGATAGCCGAGCTCTCGGGCTTCAACAGCTCACAATCGTTTATCCGAGTTTTCTCCAAGCTCAAAGGCATTTCACCCACCCGATATCGCAAGGACGGATGCAACTGAGCATCAGCCCTTTGTGAAATTGTTAATTATTTTTTTACGCATTGTTACCTCAGTTTATCCTTTGTGAACGATAAATTGAGAGATTGTTAACTGTCTTTGCTCCGCCATAGCTTAACTTTGCAACCGTAGAGACTACGCCGCTTACGACAACCATTACACATCACATAAATAACTAAACAGACTCAACACCTATGAAGAAACTTAAAACTATGGCTCTCATCGCCATGTGCATGCCCTTCCTGTCTGCATGTTCGGGAAGCGGCTCTGAAGACAACAGCCTGTATGGTGAGCTCCCCGACAGGTACGAACAGTTTGTAAAGGAGAAAGAGCAACTGAGGGAACAAGCCAAAGACATCAAGACCGAAGCCGAGAAGAAAGCCCTCATCGAGAAGTCTGAGAAGATGACGGAGACCTGGAAGGTCAAGATAGAGGAAAGCGCAAAGGCGCTCAACGGCAAGCCCATCAAGCTGGACGAATGTGGGTTCGACGTGACCACCCCGCTGTCGCTCGAGTTTACCGACTTCTTCAGCAAGTCAGACCTCGAGCCGTCGTTCCAGGTCAACGGCGAAGCCGTGGCTGCCTCTGACATCAAGACCAACCTCAAGTATGTCCTCGACAACGAGCAGGTATATCTCGTAGGCTACGACGCCGAAGGGCAGCAGGTCTACAAGGTCTCTGTGGGCAGCATCGAGGTCGAGAACGCCGACGGATGTTCGCTCGTCAAGGCAGGCACACCCGTCAAGTTCAGCAAGATCCACTTCGGCAGTGCCGCCATCAAGAAAGGATGCCGCGATGCCAAGACCTTCAAGCTCGAGGTGATGCGCCAATAAAGAGTTGTCAACGGCGGGCATAGGCCCAGCCCTCCCGCCACAGTGTTACACATTAATAATATATATTATGGACAGTCTGGTCAAATTTACCAAGCAATACAAGGCATCTCTCATCATCGCCATCGCCATCATCATGTTCATCCTCTTCGGCTTCTGCTCGGCAGTAGATGTGGCGGGCAAAGCCAAGGTATGCGGACTGAAGATACTCTTCGAGGGCGACGGACTGGGGTTCTCCCGCTTCCTCTCCGCCCTCATCCTCCTGGCGCCCATGCTGGTGGTCCTCGACGAGTCGACCAACCTGAAGCTCACGGCGAAGATGAGCCGCATACCCGCATCCTTCTTCTTCGGCATCTCCATCGTCCTCTGCCTCATCTTTGCCCACGTGCTGCCCTCGGGGTTTAAGCTCGCCTGGGCCAGCTGGCTCTACATGCTCGCAGGAGTCATCGGCATAGCCGTATGCAATATCGAAAAATTGTCAAACAACTAACTTTGCGGAATGATACTATCAGACAGGCGCTTCCTCGGTCTCATGGGATGGGGATGCGCCTTGTTTTTACTACTCGTCGCAGGCTGGGTTGGCGTGTGCCTGGTCAACCGCCCGCCATACTTGATCCCCGATACGACCTCATTTGATACGGGCGACATCTTTTTCAGTGTGGGCGACTCGTGGGAATCGGTAGCCGTACGCGCACTCTCGGGCACGTCGTCGTGGGAGGTTACCGACTCCACTCCCTCGCATTGCGGGATAGTCGTCAGAGATGCCCGTGGAGTAAGGCTCGCCCATGCCTCGACGGCAGCGGGAAAGATAGTGGTCGAGACGCCCGAGGAGTATCTGCGCAACAATGGTTCCTACTGTATCTACGCCGTCAAGCCACCATGCTCCGTGAGTGCAGAGGGCATCAGGCAGACGGTAGACTCGCTCGTGGCACATGGCGTGAAGTTCGATTTCGACTTCGACCACACCACCCCCGACGCCCTCTACTGCACAGAGATGGTCGTAACGGTCTTCGAAGCCAACTCCTGCCCCGTCTTCTCAAGCCTCCGCCAGCAGAGCTATATCTATCCCAACGACCTGCTGCTGCGGATAGGGAATTCGAGATAGGTGCCATTTGAGAGGACATCAGCAGCAGCAACTCTGAACCGAAGGTCACCGGCGTGGCGCAGTGCACCACGGAAAGGTAATGGAGTTGCGCTTAGCCGAAGGCGTTACCCCAACGCAAACCCATCGCCACCTATATGTAGGGGAATTATCCAACTGAGTATAACGCCTACGGCTAAGCGCAACTCTTACAGAGTAGCAATATTAGTGGGTGCATTACCCAGGGTAGCGGGCCATGCCCGCAACCCTGGGCTATGTAATCGCAACTCTGTCAGAGTTGCCTGGGGTGCGTACCAGCCAACTGGAGCCCCATCCCAACCTTCCCCAAGGGAAAGGAGCGCCACTCAAACACCCTCAAACACAGCAAGTATGGACTCCCGCCCCTTGGGGAGGGCTGGGGAGGGGCTTCCCACAACAACTCTTTTTGTTCCGGCGAACAGCCGGACTTTTTTTACCGCCAACGGCGGCTTTTTGATTTTGCTCCTTTTCAGCCTGCCAATAGGCAGGCGCGGCAGTGGGTGTTGGCAGATATCCGAGAGCGGGCTCTCGGGAATATCTGCCAACACACGCAGACGCATAGGGCGAAGCCCTGAAAAGGAGCAAAACTTTTTGTATTATTCTCGCGTCCTGCCATGATACCATGGAAACTCCAATGCGCCTCTCCCCGCACCTCTTAATGAATGACAAGAATTTCACCGTTTACATGATCTCCCGCCCCTTGGCTAATACTGCCTCGGGGCTTACATTGGCTGCTGCGGAGAGGGCATTGGCGGACTCGTATCATACGATACGAAGGCTCGTGACATTTGACACGTGGTCACGTTTCGTACGATACGTGGCCACGTGACTTCCGTCACGAGCCGCCATCTGTGACTGCGGGGCGGCTGCCATGGGCTGCACGGGCAAACGGAGTGACCATACCGCCCCTCTCTCTCACCACCCTACCCGCCAATGTCACTACACGGAGTGGGGACTGCACCACCCTCGCCACCGCCCGCTCCTGCACCGTCGCCGACAGCAGGGAAAGGAGCTTTGCTCAATCCAAGATTAGCTGGCGGGCGAACTCCCACACCACTATGCCGGCGGTGACGCTCACGTTGAGCGAGTGCTTGGTGCCCAGCTGGGGTATCTCCAGGCAGCCGTCGCTCATATCTACTATCTGCTGCTGCACTCCCTTGACCTCGTTGCCGAAGACTACGGCGTAGCCGGGATGGCTGTGGGCGGAGAGATCCAGCCGTTGGAGTTTGGTGGAGTGCTCTACCTGCTCTATACTATATATATAATATCCGCGCGCATGAAGGTCTGCCACGGCGTCTTCGGTACGGCTGAAGTAGCGCCAGTCTACACTCTCCTCGCCACCCAGTGCGGTCTTGTGTATCTCGTTGTTGGGCGGACAGGCGGTGATGCCGCAGAGGTAGACAGCCTCAACACGGAAGGCATCGCAACTGCGGAAGACGGAACCCACATTGTAAAGGGAGCGGACATTGTCGAGGACCACCACAACGGGCAGTTTGTCAGCCTCTTTGAACTCCTGGACCGTGAGGCGGTCCATCTCTATGGTGCGTAGTTTTCTCATTGTCTTGCTGTTAGTGCTGTAAATGGATGGTCATGTTGACATTGTCGATGGTCACGCTGCTCCACTGGCGCATGAAGTCGATGCCCAGACGGCCGTAGCCCTGGGTAAGACGGTTGTGGGGCGAAAGCGCCGTCACCGGCACACGGTGAAGGGTGAAGGGGGTGTCGCCGATGCTGAGGGCGACGGCTGGCATGCGGAAGATGCTGTTGTAGCTGATGCCCCCGACGCCCATGGTCGCCGCCAGCTCCCACTTGCCCTCGCGCGCCACGTCGGCGGCGAACGCCTTGTAGTAGGCGTTGTCGAGCGAACTGGTCGCAGCGCCGGTGTCTAAAGCCATAGCCATGCGCAGGCTGTCGCGGCTGACGGCTACATAAGGCACCTTGTTGAAGAAGAGGTTGGGGGCTGCGCCAGAGCGATGGCTCTGATGCGTGAGATGTATCTGCCGAGAAGCGAAGTCGATGGTATAGCTGCCGAAGAGCTGCAGCAGCGGCTGGCCGATGACGAGCGAAATCTGCTGTGCCACCCGGCGGGCGCGCTCGTTGCCGGTAGTCATGTCGAGCACGGCAAAGACCACATTGCGCACGGTGAGCGAGCCGATGGTGAGTACGTCGGCCACAGCCATCTTGCCGCCCATGAGTCGCGTGCCGCTCACCTGGATGTCAGCGTCGATGATGCGCAGCCGATAGCGGCGCGCCATCTCGGGGGTGATGACATTGTAGGCTGCGCCGGTATCGAATATCAGCCCCGCCTTGCGCCCGTTGACGCTGCCGCCGACCACCATGAGCTGCTGGGCGGTGTCGCCGAGCTCGGTATAGGTGAAGGGCAGCGTGTGGCTGGCGGTGTCGGTCTCGTTGACACGCAGCGCAGAGAGCACAGAGTAGAGCCGCTCCTTGCCGCGCATCTGGGCTATGGTGGCGCTGTCGGCCTTGCCTTCCATCTGGTCTGCCAGACTCCTGACGGTGGCTGCCGCACGTGCATTGTCGCCCATGCGGCTGTAGTTGTCGGCGAGCAAGAGCAGCATCGAACAGGCGTTGGCGCCACCCATCTGCTGCTGATAGCCGCGCACCAGGGTGATGATATCGTCGCAAGCCTGCTGCGGGCGGTTGAACATCTGGCTGACCATGGTGCGGGCAAACTGGCGGATGAAAGGCGACATCTGCGCGCTGTCGGTGGCATAGACATCATGCAGGTCGAACCACCGGCTCTCGCTCAAGCAGTGGGCCGCGCGGCTATCGGCACTCTGCGCCCAGGCCGCGAGGCTGCACACGATGCCGACGATGATGGCTGCCAGTCGGTGTGTCATCCCTCCTTGGTCTTGTAGGCCAGTGCGTAAGCCTTAATCTGCTTGACCATAGCCAGCAGACCATTGCTGCGCGTGGGCGACAGGTGTTCGCGCAGACCGATGCGGTCTATAAAGTAGAGGTCGGTATCAAGAATTTCCTGAGGGGTATGGCCGCTGAGCACCTGCACCAGAAGAGCGATGATACCCTTGACGATAAGGGCGTCGCTATCGGCAGAGAGATAGAGGCGGCCATCGCGGTAGTCGCACTGCACCCATACACGGCTCTGGCATCCGTCTATCAGGTTCTGGGGGGTCTTATACTGTTCGTCGAGCGCATTCAGCTCGTTGCCCATATCGATGAGCAGCTGGTAGCGGTCCATCCAGTCATCCATATCGACAAACTCGTCGATGATGGCATCTTGTTGTTGGTTGATGGTCATGTCTTATTTTATTTCCTTGATTTCGTTTACGGTGACGAGCTTGAACAGCTTGTCGTTGGGGCGCACCTTGCCGCTCACGGGGATAGACACGCGCCATCCCTGCTGGGCAGTATCTACCGGGTGGAGGTCGTAGCGTATCTCTGTAGCGTCGAGATACATCACACCAGTGGTGGGACCGGTGATGAGCAGACGGTCGCCACGGTCGAAGGTGGTCGCCTCGACAGCCACTTCGGCCACGCTGAGCTTGGAGAAATACTTCATCACCTTGCCCACGAGCACCTTCTTCTCGGTAGCAGCCGAACCGTAGTGCTTGTTCCACTCTCCCAGAGTCTGTCCCTGATAGTATCCGTCCCAAAAGCCACGGTTGAAGACGGTGGCGAGACGCTCGTCCCAGCCATCCTTGCGATCCTCGGTGAAGGTGCCGTCTATCACGCTGCCGATGGCCTCGCGGTAGCAGCTCACCACGGTGTAGACATACTCTGGTCCACGGGCTCGGCCCTCAATCTTGAACACTCTCACTCCGCTCTCCATCATGCGGTCGATGAAGCGTATGGTCTTGAGGTCCTTCGGGCTCATGATGTACTTGTTGTCTATCTCGAGCTGGTTGCCGGTCTCGTTGTCGGTGACTGTATACGAACGGCGGCATATCTGTACACACTCGCCACGGTTGGCAGAGCGGTTGGCGTTGTGCAGACTCATGTAGCACTTGCCGCTGACAGCCATGCAGAGGGCGCCGTGGCAGAACATCTCGATGCGTATGAGCTCGCCCTTGGGTCCGCAGATATGCTGCTCTTCTATCTGGCGATAGATGGCTGCCACCTGGTCCATATTGAGTTCGCGGGCAAGCACCACGACATCGGCAAACTGGGCATAGAAGCGCAGCGCCTCGATATTGGAGATATTGAGCTGGGTGGAGAGATGCACCTCTACGCCGATGCGGTTGCAATAGGTCATCACCGCCACATCAGAGGCTATCACCGCCGAGATGTGGGCTTCCTTGGCGGCGTCGACTATCTCGTGCATCGTGTCTATATCGCCGTCGTAGATGATTGTATTGACGGTAAGATAGGTCTTGATGCCATGGCTGTTGCACGTAGATGCGATGTCGCGCAGGTCATCTATAGTGAAATGATTGGCAGAGTGGGACCGCATGTTCAACTGTCCTATGCCGAAATACACCGAGTTGGCTCCGGCTTGTATGGCTGCGGCCAAACTTTCACGCGAGCCGACAGGTGCCATAATCTCAAAATCAGATAATTTTGCATTCATGGTTGCAAAGTTACTGAAAGTCGAGGGCAGAACAAAATAAGTTCACTTATTTTTTATGCAGAGACACTCCGTTACTTGACAAAAACTGCTGAAAGTCGTGGAGTTGGCTCTTTTTGGCCTCCGAGACGATGATATAACCGCCAAAGTGGCTGGTAAACATCCGGGGGGCGCTCCCAACGCATCAGAACCTGATGTAGAGGCGGGCGGAGAGCACCAGGTGGTCGCCCTCGTCGTTGGTGATATACTGCAGAGAGGGCTGCACATCGATGTGATGGTCAATGTGTCGGCGCCAAGTGGCCTCAATCGAATACTCGCGACCCTGATGGAAGCGGGCATACTGCGCAGAAAGTCCGCAGGCGCTGCTGCTATCGGTGTAGACACATCCCACCTCGCCGTAACGGTAGCAACCGCTGGTCTTACGGGTGTTGGCAGAGAGCTGGACCATGCAGGAGACATCGCCACCGCCCTCACGCCACAGCGACTGCTCGCCATAAGCCCACCAGGCACAGCTCACCCCGCTGCGCGAACCGTCGGCATCGGCCATAGTGCCCTCGTCGTCGACGGGAAAGCGGCGGGTGTGGACGGCAGCGCCCACATAATAGCGGCCGCCACGCCAGGCATACTCCAGTTGGGAAATATTGAAGACGCCATCGTGGGCAGGACTGAGGCGGAAAGGGTTGTCGTGGCGGTTCCAGCCATTGTGGCCCACGCCATTATATACGCTGTTGCGAAACAGCCACCCCGCTCTGCCCACATCCATATACAGCGTGAGGCCAGAGAAGGGATAGTTGGCTATGGGATAGCTCGCCGCGATGGTGGGGAAGAGGCCGCACGAGCTGTTGGTGAAGAGCGATGTAAGGGGAGAGGTGAAGAAGTCTTCGCTGACATTGCGCACGCCGACGAAGAGGCTCGCATTGCGCCACGCGTGCCTGTAGCCCAGCACGGCGATGGCTGCGGCGAGATTGGAGGTCTCGATATTGGAGAAGGTCTGCCAGTCGCCGACGATGGGGTCATGGGTCTTGAACGCATGGATGGTGGCAGCCTCGACCGAACCGGCTCCGTGGGCCAGCGGCATGCTGAAATCGAGCCTGAGGAGGTTGACCCAGTTGGCAGAGCCCCTCACGGCGTACTGCCCCTCGGTGGTAAAACAGCCGCCAAAGCTCTGGGGCTGCGCGCCGACGCAGTATGCGACGGCAAGGATAAGGATCACGATAGTCTTGTTCATCATTGTCATGTCTTAGGGTGTGACGACGCCCGGCAGAGACTCTCTGCGACCGTCATCGCCGTGGCGGCGGTGCATGATGCGGCACCCTCGGCCCACTTTTCTGCTCCCGCCGTGCTGCTGTTGTGGCTCTCCGGCCAGAGTCTACACCTCTATCTTATACACATTGGTCTCCTTGCTGCCGAAGCCCATGTGGCGGTAGAGCCTGTTGGCAGCCACGCGCGAGGGGCACGAGGTGAGCATCACCGTGCAGGGCGACACCCTCCGCGCCTGGTCTATGGCACTCTCCACCAGGCGTGTGGCTATGCCGTGGCCGCGCCATCGGGCATCGACCACCACATCCTCTATCCACGCTCGTCGACCCGTGGGGATGGTGTAGATACACACCGACGCCATACCCACGATGCGCTCTCCGGCGCGAGCCACCAGCAGATGGCAGTGGGGCAAGGCAAGCATCTCGGAGATACGGGCAGAGTCGGCCGAAGCCTCATCGGTGAGTTGGGCCAGAAGCCGCGAGATGTCGGCTTCGGCATCGGGAGTAAGCTCGACGAGCCTACCCACCACGGGGGATATGTCGCTACTTGTGGTCATTGGCTTTGGTGATTTTCATTGTTCTGAGCACAGCCTTCTGCCCGGCAGTGATGCGGTAGCTCTCACAGGCTTTCTGGATGGTCTTGTTGTGTACCCAGACGCCGAGCCTGCGCTGCTGCAGATAGGGGATGGCGGCATCCCATTGCTTGGCAAGCGCCGTGGCAAAAAACCATGCCACCATCATCTTCACGTAATACTCGTCGCTCTCCACGGCGGCGGCGGTGTCGAGCACCGATGGGCTGAAACGGCTGTCGAGGAAGTGGGTCATCAGCATCGCCAGCCCGAAGCGGCAGGTGTAGACATGTGGCGACCGGCTCCACTCCACAGCTTTGTCCATCAGCCGCTGGGGGTGACGGCCGAAGACCTTGGGCGACATGATGTCGCACACCGCCCAGTTGTCTACATAGGGCAGAAACTCTTCGACCCTCGCCACACACTCGTCCATGTCCTTCAGCTGCGACAGAAGCAGGGCATGCAGCATGTTCTCGTCGTAATAGCGATGGGGCAGCAGGCTGAGGAAGCGGCTGCAGTCGGCCTCGCGGGCAAAGTCCTTGGCAAAGGCGCGCAGCAAGGGCACCCGTATGCCGATGATGCTGTCGGGAGCAACACCGGGCACCAGCCGCGCATGAAACTCGGCATACTGCCGGTCGCGCAGGGCAAGGAGGCGGGGATATAATGGCGTCATAATCACTGTTTGGTGTACAAATGTACAACAAAAAATCAACTCGGGCAGAATGATGACCGAAAAAACGCACACCGTCACCACATATTTTGTGCCGGCACGTACAGACGAGCTGGCGGAGGGCAGGCTGGCGGAGAGGGCGACTATGGTTATGGGCAGCGTATCCGGCACCAAATGCAGAGAGATGACCATGGCAGTCATTGCGTGGCACGAAATGGAGGATGCAGGGCTGTATGGCATGATTTCAGAGCCCGGTTTTTACATTTCACAGTTTGCAACCAGTCTATAGGTGATGACTAACAGGATATCGGCAGCAGAGGACAGGATGAGAGGCAACCGCCTGGAAACGAGGATGACGGCCACGGGCGCCGTCGGCGGCGGGTGGGGCTCTGAAGGGGGCTCGGTGGCGTCGGCTGGTGCCTTCAGCCGTAGCCGATGCAAGGTCGGGGTGGGCGCAACGGACGCTCCCGCCGCCTCGGAAAGCCAAAAAAATGTGTGATTTATAGACTCTTATGCCCCAAGTGTCGATATTTATTTGTACTTTTGCACCATTATTAATAATGTAATTACTATATTTATCCACATCATGAAGATAGAGAACCGCATAAACGAGTCGGTAAAGGCTGCCATCAATGCCCTTTACGGACAGGACGTACCCGAGACGATGATACAGTTGCAGAAAACCAAGGCCAACTTTGAGGGGCACCTCACACTGGTGGTCTTTCCCTTTCTGAAGCTGTCGAAGAAGAAGCCCGAAGACACTGCGCAGGAGATAGGCGAATATCTGGTTGCCCACTGTGACGACGTGGCGCGTTTCAACGTGGTAAAGGGTTTCCTCAACCTGGTGGTAGCCCCCAAGGCTTGGGTGGCTCTGCTCAATGATATCAATGGCGACGAGCGCTTCGGCGAAAAGCCCGTGACCGAGAAGTCGCCTCTGGTGATGATAGAGTACTCTTCGCCCAATACCAACAAGCCTCTCCACCTGGGCCATGTGCGCAATAACCTGCTGGGCTGGTCACTGGCACAGATTATGGAAGCCAACGGCAACCGCGTGGTGAAGACCAATATCGTAAACGACCGCGGTATACACATCTGCAAGAGCATGCTGGCATGGCTCAAGTGGGGCAACGGCGAGACTCCGGAGACCAGCGGCAAGAAGGGCGACCATCTGATAGGCGACTACTACGTGGCCTTCGACAAACACTACCGTGAGGAGGTGGCCCAGCTCAAGGCACAGTATCTGGCAGAGGGCATGGACGACGAGGCAGCTACCGAGAAGGCCAAGGCCGAGGCTCCCCTCATCAAGGAAGCCCACGAGATGCTCGTGAAGTGGGAACAGGGCGACGCCGAGGTGCGCAGCCTGTGGAAGAAGATGAACGACTGGGTCTATGCCGGTTTCGACGAGACCTACAAGGCACTGGGCGTGGGCTTTGACAAGATATACTACGAGTCCAACACTTATCTCGTGGGCAAGAAGAAGGTAGAGGAAGGTCTCGCCAAAGGACTCTTCTTCCGCAAGGACGACGGCAGCGTGTGGGCCGACCTCACCCAGGACGGCCTGGACCAGAAGCTGCTGCTCCGCTCCGACGGCACCAGCGTCTACATGACCCAGGACATCGGTACTGCCGAAATGCGCTTCAATGACTTCCCCATCGACAAGATGATCTACGTGGTGGGCAACGAGCAGAACTATCACTTCCAGGTGCTCTCGCTGCTGCTCGACCGCCTGGGCTTCAAGTGGGGCAAGGACCTCGTACACTTCTCTTACGGCATGGTAGAGCTGCCCAACGGCAAGATGAAGAGCCGCGAGGGAACGGTGGTCGACGCCGACGACCTGGTGGCCGAGATGATTAAGGACGCACGCCAGACCAGCGACGAGCTGGGCAAGTTTAAGGACATGACCGAAGAGGAGCGCCAGGAGATAGCCCGCATCGTGGGCATGGGTGCGCTCAAGTACTTCATCCTCAAAGTCGACGCCCGCAAGAATATGCTCTTCAACCCAGAAGAGAGTATTGACTTCAACGGCAATACCGGCCCCTTCATCCAGTACACCTATGCCCGTATACGCAGCATCATGCGCCGCGCCCAGGCCGAGGGTATCACGCTGCCCGCAGCCCTCGACGCCGACACCGAGCTCAACGCCAAGGAGATAGAGCTGGTGCAGAAGATGAACGACTTCGGTGTGGCTGTCGCCGACGCCGGCAACAACTACAACCCCGCAGGTATAGCCAACTACTGTTATGAGCTGACCAAGGAGTTCAACCAGTTCTACCACGACTACAGCATCCTCAATGCCGATACCGACGAGCAGAAGAGCGCCCGTCTGGTGCTCGCTGCCAACGTAGCCAAGATACTCAAGAACGGTATGGCGCTGCTGGGCATCGAGGTGCCCGAGCGCATGTAAACAGATATCACCGCCAGCTATGACCGCAGTAACCAACCCACCCGACTGGCGACACGACACGGTGCTGCCGCTTCCGCCCGAAGTGGTGGCCAACGCGTGGGCGGTAGACGCCGCCTGCTCGGGCAACCCCGGACCCATGGAGTACCAGGCCATCGACCTCGCCACAGGCGCCCAGGTGTTCCACTTCGGTCCCATGCACGGCACCAACAACATCGGAGAGTTTCTCGCCATCGTACATGCCCTGGCGCTGATGGAGCAGCGGGGCATCCGCGACAAGGTAATCTACAGCGACTCCTACAACGCCATACTCTGGGTGCGCAAGAAGCAGTGCAAGACCAAGCTCGAGCGCAACGCGCAGACCGAGGGGCTCTACCGCATCATCCAGCGTGCCGAGAACTGGCTCCGCACCCACGCCGTAAGCGTGCCCATCATGCAGTGGGAGACCCGCAAGTGGGGCGACATTCCTGCCGACTTCGGCCGTAAGTAATACAATAACATCAATCACATACACAATCATGGACACTATAAAGAAAGACTTCGCTTCCAAACTCTTGGAGATTAAAGCCATCAAGTTGCAGCCACAGAACCCGTTCACATGGGCATCGGGATGGAAATCACCCTTCTACTGTGACAACCGCAAGACACTGTCGTTTACCGACGTGCGCAGCTATGTAAAACTCGAGCTGGCCCACGCCATCCTCGCCCACTTCCCCCAGGCTACAGCCGTAGCCGGCGTGGCCACAGGTGCCATCGCCCAGGGCGCTATGGTAGCCGACGAGCTCAACATGCCTTTCTGCTACGTGCGCTCCAAGGCCAAGGACCACGGCATGGGCAACCTCATTGAGGGCGAACTGCCCGTAGGTGCCAAGGTGGTGGTCGTAGAAGACCTCATCTCTACCGGAGGCAGCTCGCTCAAGGCAGTAGAAGCACTGCGACAGGCCGGATTTGAGGTAGTAGGCATGGTAGCCTCATACACCTATGGCTTCGCCGTAGCTGAGGAAGCCTTCGCCCAGGCCGGTGTCAAGCTCGTCACCCTCACCGACTACGAGCACGTGGTGGAGCGTGCCCTCGAGACAGGATACATCCAGGACAGCGATGTAGAGCTGCTGCACCGCTGGCGCAAAGACCCCGCCCACTATCAGGTATAGCCGCCCATAATCACGTCAAGACCTATGAGCAGCAAATTTGAAAGCAGCATACGTGAGATACCTTATGCCCAGCAGAAGGTATACGACGCCCTGAGCGACCTGTCCAATCTCGAGCGCATACGCGACCGCATCCCCCAGGACAAGCTCGAAGACTTCTCCTTCGACGCCGACCACATAGCCGTCAAGGCGCCTATGGTGGGCGAGATAAGACTGCACATCATCGAGCGCGAGGAGCCCAAGACCATCAAGTTTGAGACCGAGCAGAGCCCTGTGCCCTTCACCTTCTGGATACAGCTGCTGCCCGTGACAGACACCACGTGCAAGATGAAGCTCACCATCAAGGCTGAGCTCAACCCCTTTATCAAGGGAATGGTACAGAAGCCGCTGCAGGAAGGCATCGAGAAGATAGCCGACGCGCTGCAGGCAATCAGATATGAATAAGTGACCGCAATGAACAAACTCTGGGAAAAGGATTTTGAAGTAAACAAGGAGATAGAGCGCTTCACCGTGGGCCGCGACCGCGAGCTCGACCTCTATCTCGCCAAGTACGACGTGCTGGGCTCGATGGCCCACATCGCCATGTTGGAGTCGATAGGTCTGCTCGCCCACGACGAGCTCGTGGCGCTTACCGCCGAACTCAGGCACATCTACCACGTGGCCGACGAGGGCCGGTTTGTCATCGAAGACGGCGTCGAGGACGTACACTCGCAGGTGGAGCTGATGCTCACCCGCAAGCTCGGCGACATGGGCAAGAAGATACACTCTGGCCGCTCGCGCAACGACCAGGTGCTGGTAGACCTCAAGCTCTTCACGCGCCACCAGCTGATGGACGTGGTGGAGCTTACCCACAGCCTCTTCGACGAGCTGATACAGAAGAGCAACCAGTATCGCCACGTGCTGATGCCGGGCTATACCCATCTGCAGATAGCCATGCCGTCGAGCTTCGGTCTGTGGTTTGGAGCCTACGCCGAGTCGCTGGCCGACGACATGCTGTATCTGCAAGCCGCCTATCGCATGACCAACCGTAACCCATTGGGTTCGGCAGCGGGCTATGGCTCTTCATTCCCCCTGGACCGCTCGATGACCACGCGGCTGCTGGGTTTTGACTCGAAGGACTACAACGTGGTCTATGCCCAGATGGGCCGAGGCAAGATGGAGCGCAACGTGGCCTTCGCCCTCGCCACAGTGGCGGGCACGGTGGCCAAGATGGCGTTCGACGCATGTATGTTCAACTGCCAGAACTTCAACTTCGTGAAACTCCCCAAGGAGTGTACCACAGGCTCGAGCATCATGCCGCACAAGAAGAATCCGGATGTGTTTGAGCTAATCCGTGCCAAGTGCAACAAGCTGCAGAGCCTGCCACAGCAGATAATGATGATTATGAACAATCTGCCTGTGGGCTACTTCCGCGACCTGCAGATTATCAAGGAGGTGTTTATCCCCGCGTTCGACGAACTCAAAGATTGTCTGCAGATGGCCGCCTATATCATCAACCGCATGGAGGTCAACGAGCACATACTGGACAACGCCATGTACGACCCCATGTTCTCGGTCGAGGAGGTCAACCGGCTGGCAGCCCAAGGCATGCCCTTCCGCGACGCCTACAAGAAGGTGGGACTGGAGATTGAGGCGGGCACTTTCAGCGCCGACCGCAACATACACCACACCCACGAGGGCTCGATGGGCAATCTCTGCAACGACCGGATAACCCAACTCATGGAAGATACGCTCAGCGGCTTCCACTTCGAGCGTGTCGCCGAAGCCGAACGATTACTCCTGAAAGGATGAAGCATATACATTATTATATAATAGCAATCGTGATGACGGTTGCCCTTGTGGCCTGTGGCGACGAGGGCAACCGTTTTAGCAGCTACCACTGCAATCTGACCATCGACAACAGCAAGCACCTCAACGCCGTGCTCGCCTCGGCGATGGACGCCAACAACGCCGGCACGTTCTGCATCATCGGCTTCACCCTCAAGGGTGGCGCCAAGCACTATACGTTCAAGAACAGCCAGGGACTCACCAGTACCAGCATCTTCAACGCCATCGACGACAGGATGAAGATGCAGGAGCACATAGGCATGAACGGCCGCCTCATCGTGGGATACAGCAATATGGAATACCCACCCGTCTTCTACGCCTACGACGGTGAATGCCCCAACTGCTTTGACCTCAACGCGCTGCCCATGCGTTCCTACCCGCTCAGCATAGACAACAAGGGCACAGCCACCTGCGCCCACTGCCACCGCCAGTACCGCCTCAACCAGGGAGGCTTTGTGGCCAACAACACCGGCAACCACCTCACCGAATACCGCGCCGACCCTCCCCAGCCCCACGGCGTGCTCCGCGTCTACTGACGGCACCTCTGGGCGAAAGCCATCTATTTTGCCCAAAGTGTCAAAGAAAGTGGGAGAAATGTTTGATTATCCACCCACAAAAGCGTACCTTTGCGAAGTTAATGCACTTATTATAATGACACTTTCACACATAACTGCTGCCGAAGCGGCGGCGATGATTAAGGACGGCGACAATCTCGCCCTGTCCGGATTTACCCCCAATGGCAACCCCAAGGCCATCTTCCGCGAACTGTCGCAGCGCGCCATCCGTGAGCACGAGGCCGGCAACCCCTTTGCCATAGGCATCTTCACCGGAGCCTCATCGTGCCAGAGCGTGGAGGGCGACATGGCCAACGCCCATGCCATCAAGTTCAGGGCACCCTTCTCTACCAATGCCGACTTCCGCAACCACGTCAACCTCGAGGAGATTGACTACGAGGACATGCACCTGGGCCACATGGCAGAGCGCATGCGCCACGGCTTCTACGGCGGGATGGACTGGGCAGTCATCGAAGTGTCTCACTATGAAATCGTGGGCAACACCTGCCGCGCCTACCTCACCTCGGCAGGCGGCATCGTGACCACCGCCGCGAGACTCGCCAAGCGCGTGATACTCGAACACAATACCTTCCACAACCCCAACTCACGTTTCCTCCACGACACCTACGAGCCAGCCGACTGCGGATTCGGGCGGCAGCCCATCCCCGTGCTCGCGCCTTACGACCGCGTGGGCCACGACTATGTGGCCATCGACGTCGACAAGATAGTGGGCGTCATAGACAGCTGCATACCCGAAGAGGCACGCGCCTTCAAGGACGTCGACGAGTTTACCTCAAAGATGGGTCACTATGTGGCCGAATTCCTGGTCGACGACATGAAGCACGGCCGCATACCGCCACAGTTCCTGCCCATACAGAGCGGCGTGGGAGCCACTGGCAACGCCGTGCTGGCAGCCCTCGGAGCCAACGAGCACATACCACGCTTCAATGTTTACTCCGAAGTGGTACAGGACGCCGCCATCAAGTGGATGCTCGAAGGCAAAATCATCGACGCCTCGGCCACAGCCATGACCGTCACTAACGAGTGTCTGCACACGGTCTACGACAATATGGACTACTTCTCCAAGCACCTCACCATACGCCAGAGCGAGGTGGCCAACAGCCCCGAAGTAATCAGGCGACTGGGCGTGATAGCCCTCAATACCGCCATCGAGTGCGACCTCTACGGCAACGAGAACTCCAGCCATATCTGCGGCTCCAAACTCATGAACGGTATCGGCGGAAGCTGCGACTACGAGCGCAACGGATACATAAGCGTATTCACCACACCATCGATAGCCAAGGGAGGCAGGATAAGCGCCATCGTGCCCATGTGTACCCACGTAGACTCGACCGAACACGACGTAGACGTCATCGTGACCGAACAGGGCGTGGCCGACTTGCGCGGCAAGGGCCCCCGCCGCCGCGCCGAGGAAATCATCAACCACTGCGCCCACCCCGACTACCGCCCGCTGCTGCGCGAGTATCTGCGCATAGCCGACAAGGGCCACGAGCCACAGTCGATGACCGCCGCCTTCGCCATGCACGACACGCTGAGGAAGAAAGGCGACATGAGACTTACCGACTTCAGCGAATATCTCAAGTAGACTCCATTGGACAAGATAACCCAAGAGAAACAGACAGTAGAGCTCATGGTAAGGCTCTACTGTCTGCATTATGAAGGCCACGAGCAGCTCTGCCCCCGCTGCCATGCGCTGATAGACTATGCCCACCAGCGCCTCGACCATTGTCCGTCTGGCAATGGCAAAGACTCGTGCCGCCGCTGCCCCATCCACTGCTACCGCCCCGACATGCGCAGCCTCATGCGACAAGTGATGCGCTATTCGGGCCCGCGCATGCTGCTGCGCCACCCCTGGGCCACGCTGCGCCACTGGCTGTCGTGACCTCCGCCTCGGGCACCACCCTTCCCGCTGTCAGCACCACTCTTCCCGCCTCGGGCATCATTCTACCCACCGCCAGCACCACTCTTCCCGCCACTGAGGCAAGCCCATAGCGCCTCGCCGCCACCACAGTCGCTGCGCTGCCCACGGCCTTGGCCGGCTCGTATCATAAGTCACGAGCCCGCGTATCTTATGTCACGTGCCCACGTATCTTATGTCACGTGCCCACGTATCGTATGGCACGAGGACTCGTATCTTCCGTCACGAGCCGACGGCGACGCTCAGCGCGCCGCCACCCGCCATTGCCGCTGCCGTCGCGACACCCTTTCTGCCAAGCCTCGATGCTCAGCGCGGCCGGCTTTCTGCCCCCGCCCGCCACAGTGCCACACAGGAGTTCCACATATATTATAAATAAACCTTAATATATACCATAAGAACTCTAAAATTTGGATGAAACCTTTGCATATATCAATTATTTGGCTTATCTTTGCATCGTTTCTAAATGCGGCAATAGCTCAGTTGGTAGAGCACGACCTTGCCAAGGTCGGGGTCGCGAGTTCGAGTCTCGTTTGCCGCTCTTTTCTTGTCCTTTTTATTTTTAGAGAAACATCAAAATTAAATGAATTTATACATTAGATATTTCGATAAGGAAATTCTTGTTTATAGCGTTGAAGAAGCATTGGATTTTCTTCGTTCTATTCCAGAAGTTGATATCACCCCCAGTATGGAGAAAGACATACGTGAGTTTGCAAGCAACGATATGTTTTTCCCGAAGAGATATAAGGTTCGTCCGCGCGTATATTTTATAATGATAAAGACGACCGCTCAAAACATGGATGATTTCAAGCAGAAGAAAGCTGTACGCCCAATGGTTCCAGGTATGAATGACCGCCGCGACTTGATAGCCTCTGTCACCACTAAACTTACTGAGATTCGCGAAGGATGGTATGAGGGTAGTTTGGATTTCAAGCGCGTTGTAATGGTTCCCAATACCGGCAAGCACGAATATAGAGATACCCATTTTGAGGTAAGGTGCAAAGCCGTGTCGGGCATGGACTGCTATAACCGGATGGTAGAATATCTGCGCCAGCGCGTCGACGCTCGCAGCCAATTCCCTTCTGCCAAGGGTAAAAACTTTAAGTTCTCTTATTTAGGAAGATGGAAGGAGGAATGTGACTTATGAATAAAGTAATGTTGATAGGCAATGTGGGCAAAGATCCTGATGTGCGCTACTATGAGGCCGACCAGGCCGTAGCCCAAGTATCACTTGCAACCACCGAGCGCGGATACACCCTTCAGAATGGTACACAGGTGCCAGACCATACAGACTGGCACAATCTTGTCTTCTATCGCAACTTAGCCAAAATTGTCGAAAAATACGTCAAGAAGGGTGATAAGTTGTATATAGAAGGACGCATACGTTACCGTTCGTATGATGACAAGCAGGGCAACCGTCGATATTTGACGGAGATTTTAGTGGAAAATATGGAAATGCTTACCCCGAAAGCTACATCTCAGCCCACGCCCACAACCGAACAGGGAAAGACTGATGGTGGCACTGCATCTACCGAAAACAACAAGGTACTTCCATTTTAATTAAGGTTATACTAACATTGGACATTACATTTCTATCTGAAACATTAAGCGATGTACACTTGAATGCGCCATCCTTTGGCGTACTCTTTGCCTTCGTCATGGCAATATTGCTGTTGTTTGTATCTGGGTTTGCCAGTGCTTCCGAGATAGCATTCTTCAGTTTGTCTCCTTCTGATGTATCTGAACTCGAACAGTCAAAGACCAAGAAGGACAAGCATATAAGTATGTTGCGCGAAGACAATGAGCGCACACTTGCAACCATCCTTATCGGTAACAATTTCGTCAATGTTACCATCATCATGCTATGCAACTATGCTTTTGGCAACTTAATCAGTTTTGGCGCCAAAGCTTATTGGCTGCAGTTCCTGAGTCTTACTGTCATCCTTACATTCCTGTTGCTCCTTTTCGGCGAGATTATACCCAAGGTCTACAGTCGGCAGAATCCTTTAGCATATTGCCGAGTATCAGTTGGAGGAATAATGTTCATGCGCCGGCTCTTTTGGCCGCTCGAAACGATACTTATCAAGAGCGGCATTTTCTTGGAGAAGATGGTACACAAGGAAAACCAGCATCTGAGCATGGATGACTTGGAACAGGCATTGGAGTTGACTGACAAGAACGAAATCAAGGACGAAAAGAGCATCCTGCAAGGCATCATCCGCTTTGGCGATGAGACGGCGAAGGAAATTATGACCAGCCGACAGGATATCGTCGATATAGACATTCGTAGCTCGTTTTCTGAAGTGATGTCATGCATCCTGGAAAATAACTACAGTCGCATTCCTGTCTATCAGGACAATGATGACAACATACGCGGTATTTTGTATATCAAGGACCTGCTGCCTCACGTCTCCAAGCCGGCCAATTTCAGATGGCAGAGTCTGATTCGCTCGGGTTATTTTGTTCCCGAGACCAAAAAGATAGACGACTTGTTGCGCGAATTCCAAGAAAACAAAATCCATATTGCCATTGTGGTAGATGAATTTGGCGGCACCTGCGGCTTGGTTACACTTGAGGATATTCTGGAAGAAATAGTAGGCGAAATCAATGACGAATACGATGATGACGAAAAAACGTATTCCAAGATTAATTATAATACCTACCTGTTCGAGGGTAAAACACTGCTAAGTGATTTGAGCCGAATTCTTAATGTCGATGACGACGCCTTCAGCGATGTGGAAGGCGATGCTGATACTCTGGCTGGAATGTTGCTCGAAATCAAGGGAGACTTCCTTAGCCTGCATGAACGCATAGACTACAAGAATTACACCTTTGAAGTAATGGAGCTGGAGGGTAGACGCATCAGTAGGGTAAAGGTTATCGTACACGATTTGCACAATAATTGACTATGCCACTTATAAGTATTGACGCAATCGCACCTCAATGCCATTTGGGATTGTGGCGGATAGAAGACACCATAGACGATATAATAGCAACTGACAAACGGTTGGCTGGCGTGGTTGATAAGATTGAGCATTTCCATTCAGAATCAAGACGCAAAGAAGTGCTGGCCGTCTATGGATTATTGTTTGCCATGACAGCCAATCCCTGTTTACGTATTGAGCATGACGATTTGTCACGACCAGTAATCGACGGCTATCATGTCAGCATAAGCCATACCCGTGGCTATGCGGCACTGCTGCTCTCAACTCGGCACCAGGTGGCTATAGACATCGAATTCATCAGCAATAGGGTAGAGCGTGTCGCTTCCAAGTTCATCAGAAATGATGAGGTGGCAGACTCTCTCTATGCAAAACTCATCCATTGGAGCGCAAAGGAAACGATTTATAAGCTATTTGCTAACGAAAACTTGGACTTCTTTGATATGCGAATCGCCCCATTTGATCAGCGGGAAGAAGGAGATATCAAGGTAGATGACCTGAAAATAGAAAAGAAACAGTCGGTGCATTATCTTTGCAATGACAAATATGTGCTTACCTATGCAACGGTTTAGAAAACTCTGCCTGGCTATTTGCCTTCTTCTGACATCAATAGCCACTCATGCGGAAAGCCGGGATACTATACAAATAATCCGTATAAATCCGCAACATTCCTTCCCCTTGTCTGTCAAAGCAGGTAACTATAGTGGCATAACGTATTTGGGCAACAATGAATATCTCGTTGTCGATGACAAATCAGCATCAGATGGTTTCCATCTGTTTACTATAGAGATAGATAGCTTGACCGGAAATATTCTGTATGTATCCAATCATGGTTTTGTGTCATCGGGCATGGCCAACCGAGACGGTGAGGGGATAGCTTATATCAAGCCTATCAATTCGGTACTGATAAGCGGAGAGGCTGATAATAGAATCTTGGAATATAGTCTGGATGGAACACCTACCGGACGAGAGGCCGAAATACCAGAAATCTTCAAGAATTCTGCTGCAAACATGGGGCTTGAAGCCTTGGGATATTCCGAGTCTATGCATCGCTTATGGACCTGTAATGAAAGCCCATTGAATGGAGATGGGGGTAGGGCTGACGTCAACAACCCGATTGAAAACCGATTACGTTTTCAATCTTTCAATGACTCTCTTAAGGCTATGGAGCAATATGTTTACAAAATGGACAAACCTATTGCCAGAAAACCTTCCAAGTATTACGCCATGGGCGTCTCGGCCATAACACCTCTTGCTGACGGGTCACTGCTTGTTTTGGAACGAGAATTCTACGTTCCCCCAATGTTTATGGGTAGTTTTGTAAACTGCAAGATTTATCAAGCCTGGCCCTCAATGCCTATAACGCATGATAAAGAAATCACAGCAGACGAAACACCTGTTATGGATAAATTCCTTTTGGCGGAATGGAAAACTAACATAGGACTTTTCAAACGAAATATTGCCAATTATGAAGGCATGTGCTTGGGCCCACAACTTGCCGATGGCTCGCAAGTTGTAGTCTTGGTGTCAGACTCACAGGGGCAATATGCGAATACACTAAAGGATTGGTTCAAAACCATTGTCATAAAATAGACAGTAAAATAAAAAAGTGCCAATGCAAAGCAATGGCACTTTCATATTAGTTGTAATTTACTTAATCCTGAACAGGAATCTTCTTGACACGACGCTCATGACGACCACCTTCAAATGTGGTTGCAAAGAACTTGGTCATTATGGCTTCAGCCGTCTTGTTGTCTATAAAGCGACCAGGAAGAACCAATACATTTGCATCGTTGTGCTGACGAATGAGGCCGGCAATCTCAATACACCATGCCAATCCTGCGCGAACAGCCTGATGCTTGTTCAAGCAAATCGCCATACCTTCTCCACTGCCGCATATAGCAATGCCTGGATAAACTTCGCCACTTTCTATACCTTTAGCCAACTCGTGAGCGAAATCAGGATAGTCAACACTTGAGTCACTATATGTACCATAATCTTTGTAAGAATAACCTTTCTTCTCAAGATAATCGATAACAAACTGCTTTAATGGATAGCCTGCGTGATCGCAAGCGACTCCGACTGTCTTTACGTCCATAGTTTTAATTGTTTAGAAGTTCTTTAACTTGGTTATATACATTCTGGGCTGTGAAGCCTAACTTTTCATCCAATACCTTATAAGGAGCAGAGAATCCGAAGCTATTAAGACCGAATACCTTGCCATTCTCACCTACAAGACCTTCAAGAGTGACAGGAAGTCCGGCTGTGAGACCAAAGCGCTTGACACCTGCGGGCAGAACCATCTGCTGGTATTCTTTGCTCTGTCGACGGAACAATCCTTCTGATGGCACGCTCACGATACGAACCTTAATGCCATCTTGGCGCAAAAGTTCTGCTCCGGCCTGCAGCGTTGACACTTCAGAACCGCTTGCAAGCAGCACCACATCAAACGCCTCATCTGAGCCAGCCACGATATATGCACCCTTGCGAGCTTGCTGATAATCGTTGCCTTCGGGCAAATTCTTGATTCCTTGACGTGAGAATATCAATGCTGTCGGCGTATCCATATTCTCCATTGCCATCTGCCAACATACTGTAGCCTCATTGGCATCAGCAGGACGGAATACGCGAACAGAATCCTTGCCGTGATGATTTTTCAGTTTCTCCATGAGTCTGATTTGAGCCTCTTGCTCTACAGGCTCATGAGTAGGTCCATCTTCACCGACACGGAACGCATCATGAGTCCAGATAAACTTGATTGGCACTTCCATCAATGCCGCCAATCTGACAGCGGGCTTCATATAGTCAGAGAATACGAAGAATGTTCCACATGCAGGAATGACTCCGCCATGGAGATACATACCTATACACATGCAAGCCATAGTAAGCTCGCTGACGCCTGCCTCAAAGAACGCACCTGTGAAATCGTCCTTGCTAAGATCATGTGTCTTCTTCAAGAAACCATCGGTCTTGTCGGAATTAGACAAATCGGCAGAGGAACAAATCATATTGGGAACCTGTTCGGCAAGAACGCCCAAGCAAGCCGCCGATGCTGCACGAGTAGCGATGTCTGGCTTTTGGATAAGACCACTCCAATCTATCTGAGGAGCATTGCCCGAGAACCAAGTGTCCTTAAGCTGAGCCTTATCTGGATTTTCTTCTGCCCACTTCTTTTCTGCCTTTCTACGCTCGGCAACGATTGTTCTCAACTCATTGGCACGATTGGCATAGAGAGCTTTTACTTCGTCGAAAATAACAAATGGATCATCAGGATTTCCACCAAGAGCAGTCACCGTATTGCGGTAAGCATTCCCACCAAGGGGGGCGCCATGAGTCTTAATCGTATTTTCATAACTTGAGCCATCTTCTTTGAGGGCGCCTTTACCCATAATGGTTTTGCCGATAATAAGAGTCGGGCGGTGTTGCTCAAGATTGGCCATGTCAAGTGCATGGCGAATTTCGTCGACATCATTTCCATTGATAGTAATAACATTCCAACCCCATGCTTCGTATTTTGCTTTGGTATCTTCCTGCATTACGACTTTACATTCGGTAGAAAGCTGAATGTCATTAGAATCATAGAACATGATAAGATTGTTGAGCCCGAGAAGTCCGGCCAATCTACCAGCGCCTTGGGAAATTTCCTCTTCTATGCCACCATCTGAAATATAGGCATAAATCTTATGCTGCATAACGGTTTTCCCGAGACGTGCCTCCAAGAACTTTTCGGCAACTGCAGCACCCGCTGCAAATGTGTGTCCCTGACCTAACGGACCTGATGTATTCTCAATACCACGGCGGATGTCACGTTCTGGATGACCTGGAGTAGGAGAGTCCCACTGGCGGAACTGCTTCAACTCGTCTATTGTAAATTTTCCCTGTAAGGCAAGTGCAGAATATAACATGGGCGACATGTGGCCGGGATCAAGGAAGAAGCGGTCACGTCCTGTCCACGTTGCATCATCTGGATCATAAACCATATACTCGGAAAAAAGCACATTAATAAAATCTGCTCCGCCCATAGCACCTCCAGGATGTCCTGAATTAGCTTTCTCTACCATAGAAACAGCCAAAATGCGGATATTGTCGGCTGCACGGTTCATAACTTTCGTTTCGTTCATTATATAATAAAATTATATGGTCCTCATTATATCTGTCGGCACACTACTTGACTCTAAATCTGTATGCTGTATGGCTAATGTATGTCTCGCCAGGTTTGATATATGAAGATGGGAAATTAGGATTGTTCGGTGAATCGGGGTATTTCTGGCTTTCCAGGCATACCGACGCATGCTTGGGATAAGCAATGCCATGCTTTCCTTTGACTTTACCATCAAGGAAATTGCCTGTATATACTTGTACGCCAGGCTCAGTAGTGAACATTTCAAGACAAATTCCTGTATTGGGAGCATAAAGGCTTGCAGCAACTATCTTGTCGTTACCTTTGCCTTTGGTATATGTGTTCAGGCACCAATTGTGGTCATATCCTCTGGCATACTTGATTTGCTCAAAATTTGTATCACCAATCGTTTCATAAAGCGCATGGCGTTTGGTAAAATCCAATGGAGTGCCATAGACAGACTTGACCTTGCCATTGGGTATAAAAGTCGAATCAATTGGGGTGTAATTGTCTGCATTAATATAAAGAACCATATTTGTACCAGCCTGGCTCATATCGCCGGTCAGATTAAAATAAGAATGGTTGGTCATATTGATTACAGTCTCTCTATCAGTAGTAGCTTCGTACTTGATATCCAATACATTATCGCTTGTTAATGTATAAATGACTTTAGCGGTTACCGTTCCAGGAAAATTGTTGTCTCCATCGGGAGATACAATTGATAATTGCAGAGTACTGTCATTCGGTTGAACCGCATCATATACTTGATACTGCCATCCAGACGGACCGCCATGCAGACAGTGGCCAAAGTTATTGGTCGGTAGCTGAATTGTCTTTCCGCCAACTTTAAGCTGTCCCTTATTGATTCTATTGGCATAACGGCCAATAGATGCTCCGAAATCACTGGGTGTATTGACCGTATCAGCATATTGATGAATATTGTCAAAACCCAAGACAACATCTGTCAATTGTCCAGCTTTGTTGGGTACACACAATGAAACGAGTCTTCCACCATAATTGGTGATACAGGCTTCCATACCACTTTCATTGGTCAAGGTAAACAGCTTTACGGCTTTGTTGTTGATTATGGTATCAAAATCAGCAGGGTTAAGTCCAGAGATAGTACGCTGTCCACCGCCTGAGCAAGCGCAGAGGAAAACGGTTATAATTCCAATGCATAATGTTAGATTTCTGACTCTTTTCATTATTTCGTTGTTTTTAGTATTATTTCCTTTTTGGGTGTAAATATACATCTTTTTTTTTAGATAAACGGCCATTTGCAATGATTATTTTCTAATGACTATAAAAAAAGCCACTGTCCGTATAGAACAATGGCTTTTTTATAATTATTAGATGATATTATTTGCCGTAAGAACCTATGCTAAATTAGCATACTTTGTGAGCACCGTCATTGATAACGACGTTGTATACAGCTGGCTCATGACCATATTTCTCGGCAAACTTCTGCTTTGCATTAGCAATGAATGAGTCATAGATGCTGTCCTTTACCAGATTGATGGTACAGCCTCCGAATCCACCGCCCATGATGCGACTTCCCGTGACACCATTTTCCTTAGCCAACTCATTGAGGTAGTCGAGCTCCTCGCAAGAAACTTCATACTCCTTGCTAAGGCCGTCATGGGTCTCATACATCTTTTGGCCTACGGTCTCATAATCGCCTTTCTGCAAAGCATCACATACAGCAAGTACACGATCCTTTTCTCCAAGAACGAAGTGTGCACGAGTATAGTCTTCCATTCCTACCTCATCCTTAACCTCTTCCAATTGCTCCCAAGAACAATCACGCAGTGTCTCAAAATGAGATTCTGGATGTTTGGCGGCTATGTGTTTTACTACATTCTCGCAACTATTGCGGCGGTCATTATATGGTGATCCCTTGAGTTCGTGCTTAACTTTGGAATCAAGCAGCACCAATTTGTAGCCTTCTGGGTTGAAAGGGAAGTACTCGAATTCTCGAGAACGGCAATCCAAACGCATAAGTTTGCCTTCCTTACCAAATACACTTGCAAACTGGTCCATAATACCACAGTTTACACCGACATATTTATGCTCTGTAGCTTGTCCGGCGAGAGCCAAATCCCATTTGGAAACTTTATTGTCACCAAAAAGGTCATTAAGCGCAAATGCGAAACAACTCTCCAAAGCAGCAGAAGAAGACATGCCTGCCCCAAAGGGTACATCTCCGTAGAAAGCAGTATTGAAACCCTTAACATCCACACCGAGAGCCTTCATTTCTTGCACGATTCCATAAATGTATCTTGCCCAAGTAGTGCGAGGACCTACGGGGTCGTTAACCTTAAATTCTACGCGATCCTTAAGGTCAATAGAGTAGCACATGACTGTATCAGTACCATTAGGGCGTACCTCTGCCATAATACCTTTATCTACAGCTCCTGGGAAGACGAAACCTCCGTTATAGTCAGTATGCTCACCAATAAGATTGATACGACCTGGAGACATATAAATGTTGCCAGTTTTGCCATCAAAATGCTTGATGAAACGGCTTCTTACTTTTTCAATATCCATAGTTTGTTAATTCAAAAAGGTTAGACAATATAATAATTGTAATGTTATTCTACAGGAATGTCTTTATTCACATTCTTTGAGCCGAGAAGTGCATAATATAAAATGTATACAGCACTCAGCAGTACTACAATAAAGCTGGAGATATAGTTGTGAGTAAAGTCGATAACCTTAGCCTGAATAAAGATCATAACAGCAAAACCTGCAACCATCATCATGAAGGCTCCAGAGGCAGCAGCTGTATATTTTCCGAGTCCCTCTGTAGCAAGATTGAAGATACCACCCCACATAACAGAAGCACAAAGGCCAACCAACAGGAATGCAAAGATGCCGACGGGTATCTCACCCCATACCAAAGTAAGATGAGTATAGTCGATACCAGGACATTTTACCATCATGGTCTCGGGCAAAAGCATACCTGCTGCTGTAAGGATGATAGCCGCAATGCTGACGGTAGAAATCATGGACTTGGCAGAAATCTTACCACCTATCATACCACCAACGAAACGACCAATCAGCATAAAGATAAAGTAAACAGCACCCAGTGTACCGCAATAACCGGCATCCATTCCTAATCCAGGATTAGTAGCATCTTTTGCAGCGGTAAGATAAGAGAAGATGTAAGTAGGAGGACATACCTCTACTGCACCATAAACAGCAATAGCCAACATACCGAGTTTGAAATGGCGGAAAGAATAGCAACTGTGCTCGTCTTTTGCTTCTTTAGCTTTCGCTGCTTGCTGTGGTTCTTGGATTTTAGTAAAGAATATTACGACAAAGGCAAATATGAAGATTGCCAAGGCTATAAACAATGCAGGTTGGGCGTCTGAAACCTTTGCTGTAGCTGCATCGCCGATAAGGCTACCCATAAGGATGTAAACGCATACGGCTGCGGCAGAATTGAAGACTCCACCAATCTGAACCAATTGATTTCCTCTGTTACCGCCTCCGCCAAGCAGATTAAGCATTGGATTAACTACAGCGTTAAGCATACACATGCAAAGTCCTGATACAAAGGCACCAATAAGATAAACAACAAATCCAATTGTACCACTAGACCAACCGACAGAGCCGCTAAGCCACTGTACAAGTAAGCCAACGATACCCACAACCAAAGCAGCCAATGCAGTAGTCTTATAACCAAACTTCTGGATAAGCAATCCTGCAGGGATACCCATAAGGAGGTAGGCACCAAAGTTGCCATAGTTACCAACTTGGGCAAGCGATTCGCTTACAGAGAAATTGTTTTTCAGGATAACTGCCATCGGCGAACAGAGATTAGTCACAAACGCAATCATCGCAAAAAGGAAGACCATTGCCAAAATGGCAATAATACTACCTTGTTTCTTTTCTAATTTTTCCATTTTACTTGTTATTAATGATGTTATTATGATTATTCTATTGTTCTACGCCAAATTTGTATATGGTCTTCTGCGTATATTTACCTTCGGGTTTAAGCACTACAGATGGGAAATATGGGTGATTGGGGGAATCGGGGAAGTGCTGGGCTTCAAAACAGATTGCGCTACGACGGGGGAATGTAGCTCCATTCTGTCCCTTGTAGCCATCAGCCCAATTGTCTGTATAGACCTGTACACCTGGCTCTGTTGTATAAACCTCCATAGTACGACCACTCACGGGTTCAACGATTTTTGCAGCAAAACTAAGCTCTCCCTCTTCTTTCTTATTAAGAACAAAGCAATGGTCGTAGCCAGCTCCATTCCTGATTTGCTCATCATCGGCGTCTATGTCCTTGCCAACAACTTTGGGTGAGGTAAAGTCAAATGGAGTATTTTTTACAAAACGAATTTCTCCGGTAGGAATACTCGTTTCGTCAATTGGAAGATAATAATCTGCATTTATTTGACAAATAAGATTCTCTATACTTGCAGTTGGATTAGCAATACCTGACAAAGAGAAAAAACCGTGGCTTGTAAGGTTAATGATGGTTTTCTTATTTGTAGTGGCCATATAATCGATAACAAGTTCGTTATCATCAGTAAAACTATAAACAACAGTAGTTTTAACTTCGCCTGAGAAGCCCTCTTCGCCATAAGGGCTGGTATATTCAAGAACTAAAGAGTGTTCATTCATTTGTCTGGCATCCCATACTTTGGCATTAAATCCCTTCTTTCCGCCATGCAAGCTGTTGGGACCATTGTTTATGGGTAATTGATACTCTTTGCCATGCAACTGGAATTTGCCTTTACAAATTCTATTACCGTAGCGACCAATGAGGGTCGAAAGATAGGGTTCCGGGCTGTTGATGACATCTTGTATATTGTCATGTCCTTGTATGACATTGGCCTTTACACCATTTCTATCAGGAACCATAATTGCAACCAATGCACCACCATAATTGGTAATAGCCACCACGTTGCCACTATTATTTTTCAGGAAGTATAAGTCTGTCTTCTTTCCATTGATTGTGGCCTGAAAGTCTTCTCGTCTCAGGCCACAGATGTGTTCTGTTTCTGTTGTGCTCATCATAAAAAGTTTTTAGTTACTTTATGTACTTGCAAAGTAAATAAAAAAAAGTGAATACCACAAAAGTCACGCCATTTATTATCGCGTTTGTTGCGTTAAAAACAATTAACAAAGCACTATGGCAATAGACGATTGGCGAAATGTACCGCTATATATAAATAAAACGACACCAAAAGACAATTATTCTTTTGGTGTCACGAGACAGGCAAGCAAATCAGATACAATATAACTGCTTCCACCTATAAAAACGAAATCATTGGGGACGGCATGTGCAAGCGCAGCCATATAGGCGCTCTCAACGCTATCGTAAACACCACCAACAAGTCCGTGAGCAAGCCCTTTTTGAGCAACAACCTGACTTGGAATAGCTCGATGCGTAGTTGCCTGGGACCAATAATAAATAGCATCTTTGGGCAACAACTCCATAACAGAATCAATATCCTTGTCATCAACCATTCCGAATACAATGTGCTTTTGATGACATTCTTGGTGGATAATTTGCTTTGACAAATACTTCCAACCGCCAACATTATGTCCTGTATCACATACTATCAATGGCTGGTTGCACAATATTTGCCATCTTCCCATGAGGCCAGTCAGCTGAACAACATTGAGGAATCCTTTCTTCACAGCCTCAACATCCGTTATGCCTAATTCTCGGATAGCACATAGGACTGTATTTGTGTTTTTTATTTGATATTCTCCTATCAGAGCACCCGTAACGACGCCATAGTTAACCGTTTGATAGGAGATTCCGCCACCCTGAGATTTATCAACCGAGACTACTTCGCAAGCGTCTTCTGCAAAAATAATCTTGGAGTGTGTTTCGATTGCTTTGTATTCAAAGACATGACGCGTTTCAGGGATAGCTTCCCCTATGACGACAGGCGTATTGGGCTTGATTATCCCCGCTTTCTCCGCTGCAATCTGAGGCAATGTTTCACCAAGGAATTGGGTATGGTCTTTGCTTATATTAGTAATGATTGACAATATTGGAGTTACTATATTTGTACAATCAAGACGCCCACCAAGGCCTACCTCGACAACGGCGTAATCAACATGCTTCTCCGCAAAGTACTTAAAGGCCATTGCTGTGGTTAGCTCGAAAAACGAAGGATGAAGGGGAGTGAAGAAACTCTTTTCCTTTTCGACAAAGTCCACCACATACTCTTCGGGTATCATTTCGCCGTTTACGCGGATACGTTCTCTGAAATCTACCAAATGCGGAGATGTATAGAGTCCGACATTATATCCCATAGCTTGCAATATTGCAGCAAGCGTATGAGAACAAGAGCCTTTACCGTTAGTTCCCGCTATATGAATAATCTTATAGTGCTGATGCGGGTGACCAAAGTGTTTGTCAAGCGCATGAGTATTATCCAGACCTTCTTTATATGCAGATGCACCCACATGTTCGAAAACAGGGGTGCATTCATATAGATAATTTACAGTTTCCCGATAGTTCATAACACCTTAACTGAAATAGTTTTTGAACTTGTCAAAAATCGATTTCTTAGTACTTGCGTCACCTTTGAAATTATCACTGTCACGCATACTTTCAATTGCTGCGCGTTCCTGCTTACTCAAGGCTTTCGGAACATAAACACTGATATTGACAACCAAGTCGCCATGACCTGTTCCATATCCTTGTACATGAGGCAGTCCCTTTCCGCGCAAGCGCAGTGTCTTACCAGGTTGGGTACCAGGCTCAATCTTGATTTTTACTTTACTTCCTTCAATAGTAGGGATTGAGACTTCACCACCAAGTGCAGCTGTAGGAAAATCGAGCAGAAGGTTATAGATGACATCTTGACCGTCACGGACGAATGTATCGTTCTCCTCTTCTTTGATGTAAACTTGAATATCGCCGTTTATTCCATTATGAGGACCGGCATTTCCTTTACCAGAGACATTTACGACCATTCCTTCTGCGACACCAGCAGGGATGTTGATTTCAACAACTTCTTCGCCTTTTTCGACGCCGGTGCCGTTACATGCCTTACATTTATTCTTGATAACAGAACCCTCGCCATGACATGTTGGGCAGTCCGTTTGGGTCTGCATCATGCCCAGCATCGTACGAACTGTTTTTACGACATAGCCTCGACCTTGACAAGTCGGACAAGTCGTATTGCCACTTCCATCCGCGGCGCCTGTTCCATGGCAATGGCTGCATGTAATGTCCTTCTTTACCTTGAACTTCTTTGTTACGCCTGTCGATATCTCCAGAAGCGAAAGTCTTACAGTGAGTCTCAAGTCTGTACCCCTGTATTGCGGACGACCTCCACCGAATCCACCAAAGCCGCCGGCATGTCCTCCAAACACATCGCCAAACATAGAGAAGATATCATCCATAGAGAAACCTCCACCGAATCCTCCGGCACTTCCGAATCCTCCACCAGGTGCGTTAAATCCGAACTGGTCGTATTGTTGTCTCTTCTGTGAATCGTGAAGAACATCATATGCCTCTGCCGCTTCTTTGAATTTTTCTTCAGCTTCAGCATTATCTGGATTTCTGTCGGGGTGATACTTTATAGCCAACTTACGATAAGCGGCTTTAATCTCGCTTTCAGTTGCGTTTTTGCTAACACCCAGCACCTCATAATAGTCGCGCTTTGCCATACGTTAATATAATAATGTATTAATCGCCAACAGCAACTTTGGCATGTCGTATCACTTTATCGTTCAGCATATAGCCAGTCTGGGTACAGTCAACGACCTTACCCTTCTTGTCATCGCCCATACCAGGGACTTTGGCTATAGCTTCATGGAAATCCACATCAAAATCGGAGTTTTCCGTTTCAATGCGCTTAAGACCAAGTCCTTCGAGAGTCTTATGCAGCTTCTGATCGATAAGTTCCCAGCCTTCTTCAAGAGCCTCTTTAGTTTCTATTTTGGCAGCATTGGTTATAGCTCTTTCCATATCATCAAGAACAGGAAGAATTGCAGTGATAACCTTTTCTCCACCATTAAGAATCAATTCAGCTTTCTCTCTGATGGTACGTTTCTTGTAATTCTCGAATTCGGCCAAGGTACGCAGATATTTGTCTTTAGTTTCGGCCAGTTCCTTATTAAGAGCATCTAAAGATTCTTTTGCATCTTCTTCAGAACTCTCTGTTGAAGTATTCTTAGAGTCATCAGCAACCTGAGAAGAGATGGTATCTTTAGCCTCTGATGACGTTTCTTCGTTAACTTTGTTTTCTTTTACTTCACTCATAATACTTATCTTTTATTACTTTTGGAATAACAAAAAGCATGCCAAACACTATTCTGCGTAAAGTTTTGCCTTGAGTTCTTTGATTTGCTCATCATGAATATATTCATCATAGCTCATCAGTTTGTCTATTATTCCATTAGGTGTAAGTTCAATGATGCGATCAGCTACAGTTTCAATAAACTCGTGGTCATGTGAACTGAAAATGATATTTCCCTTGAACGAAGTAAGATTATTGTTAAATGCCTGAATACTCTCAAGGTCCAAATGGTTGGTAGGTGTGTCAAGTATGAGACAGTTGGCATTACGCAACTGCATGCGTGCAATCATACATCTCATCTTTTCGCCTCCCGAAAGAACATTTACCTTCTTCATTACTTCTTCACCAGAGAACAGCATTCTTCCCAAATAGGCCTTCATCTGAACCTCATTGCCAGGTCCGTACTGCGACAGCCAGTCCACCAAATTCATATCGCTCTGGAAGAATTCGGTATTGTCCAAGGGCAAGTAGGCAGTTGTTATTGTGATGCCCCATTTGAAAGTACCTGCATCAGCCTCTTTATTACCATTCACAATCTCAAAGAGCGCAGTCATTGCCTTCGGATTGCGTGACAAGAACACAACTTTCTGTCCCTTTTCTATATTGAAGCTGACATTGTCAAACAACACGTTACCATCGTTGTCTGTAGCTTTCAGTCCCTCGACTTCAAGTATCTGATTTCCGGGTTCACGTTCCATCTGGAAAATGATACCTGGGTATTTACGGCTTGAAGGACGAATTTCCTCCACATTAAGTTTTTCAAGCATCTTTTTACGTGATGTAGTCTGCTTGCTTTTGGCCACGTTCGCGGAGAAACGACGGATGAACTCCTCCAACTGCTTCTTTTTCTCTTCAGCCTTCATGCGCTGGTTCTGGGCTTGGCGAAGAGCCAACTGTGAACTCATATACCAGAAACTATAGTTACCAGAGAAAACGGTAACCTTACCGAAGTCAATGTCTATAGTCTGAGTTGAGACAGAGTCAAGGAAGTGACGGTCGTGCGATACGACTAAGACTGTCTGACGTTCGTCGATTTCACTCAAATAGTCTTCCAACCATTCTACAGTATCCAAATCGAGGTCATTGGTAGGCTCATCGAGAAGAAGATTCTCAGGATGGCCAAACAAGGCCTTAGCCAACATAACTCTTACCTTTTCATTATTGGCAAGTTCAGCCATCTGTTTTTGGTGCAAGTTTTCCTTGATGCCCAAGTTCTGGAGCAATTGAGCCGCATCAGATTCAGCCTCCCAACCATTCATTTCAGCAAACTTCAATTCCAGATCAGCTGCTTTATTGCCATCTTCCTCTGTCATTTCCGGCTTAGAGTAGAGACGCTCACGCTCTTTCATGTTTTCCCAAAGGGGCTGATGCCCCATGAGTACAGTGTCCATTACGCTGTAGTCATCATATTTGAAGTGGTCCTGTTCAAGAACGCTGAGGCGTTCACCAGGACCAAGTTCTACAGTTCCCTTGTTGGGCTCCAAATCGCCGCTGATGGCGCGCAACAGCGTTGACTTGCCGGCACCATTGGCACCAATAACACCATAAATGTTTCCTGGAGTAAATTTGATATTGACGTCTTTGTACAATACTCGTTTGCCAAACTGAATGGCAAGGTTGGTAAGCGTTATCATCTTTTGTATATACCTTATTTATAATTTAGTGTGCAAAGTTACAAAAACTCTTGGGTAGAACAAAATATATATGCTCGTTTTTTATAACGACCCACATGCAACGTGTTAAATACGACCACAAATCCCATTCGGTCTGCACTTGTCATTTTGCCAATGCCAGCTTTAAGTATTTTGAAGTATATCCTAATTTGCAATCTGCCACTTGTTCGGGAGTTCCGGTTAAGAGCACCCTGCCTCCGTTTCGACCACCTTCAGGACCCATATCGATAATATAATCGGCCAATTTAATGACATCGAGATTATGCTCGATAATTATAACTGTATTACCCTTGTCGACAAGTTTCTCTATTACATTCATTAATATTCGGATGTCTTCAAAATGCAATCCGGTAGTTGGCTCATCCAAAATATACAGAGTTTTTCCAGTATCCCGTTTAGCCAACTCGGTTGCGAGTTTAACACGCTGGCTCTCTCCACCAGAGAGGGTGGTGCTTGACTGTCCCAACTTGATATAATCCAGTCCGACGTCTTGCAGCGTCTTGATTTTAGGCAAAATTGATGGAACGTTCTCAAAGAACTCTACCGCCTGGCCTATGGTCATATCCAAAACATCTGCAATGGACTTGCCCTTATATCTTACTTCCAGAGTCTCACGATTGTACCTCTTGCCATGGCAGGTCTCGCATGGCACCATCACGTCTGGCAAGAAGTTCATTTCTATTGTTTTGTATCCATTTCCTCCACAAGTTTCACATCTGCCGCCTTTAACATTGAATGAGAAGCGACCAGGCTTGTAACCACGAATCTTAGCTTCGGGGAGCCCCACAAACAAGGTGCGGATATCGGAGAATACACCGGTGTAAGTCGCTGGATTGCTTCGCGGTGTACGACCAATGGGGCTTTGGTCAACAGTTACCACTTTGTCCAGATATTCTAACCCTTCGATAGAAGAGTAGGGCATAGGCTTCTTTAATGCCCGATAAAAGTGATGCGCCAATATGGGTTGAAGAGTCTCGTTTACCAGTGTAGATTTACCGGAACCACTGACACCAGTAACAACAGTAAGGACACCCAGAGGGAACTCGACATCAACATTTTTCAGATTGTTGCCAGTACATCCGTGCAATACTATCGCCTTGCCATTAGGCCGACGACGTTGAGCAGGTATCTGTATACACTGGATTCCATTCAGATAATTGGCCGTGATTGTATCGCGGTGAAGCATTTCTTCGGGCGTACCCTGAAACACCACTTGGCCACCCTTTCGCCCAGCTTTGGGACCGATGTCAATTATCCAATCAGCCGCTCTCATCATATCTTCATCATGCTCGACAACGATTACAGTATTCCCCAAATCACGCAGTTCTTTAAGCGAATTGATAAGCCGCTGATTATCACGCTGATGAAGGCCGATGCTTGGCTCGTCAAGGATGTATAGAACATTGACAAGCCTTGTTCCGATTTGCGTGGCCAGCCTTATGCGCTGGCTTTCTCCACCAGAGAGGGTTGCCGACTGACGATTAAGCGACAGATAGTCAAGGCCCACATTTAATAAGAAGCCAACACGCGTACGAAGTTCTTTTATTATTTCGCTGGCTATTATTTTTTGATTTGTCGACAGGCCCTCAGCCATATTAGATAGCCACTCTGCCAATTCATTCAAATCCAGATTGGCGACTTCAGAGATATTCCGGTCGCCAATCTTGTATGAGAGGGATTCCCTTTTGAGTCTTAATCCATGACACTCGGGACATACGTTTGTGGCCAGGAACTGTTCAGCCCACTTTTGTCCTGCTGATGTGTCATCATTATCCATGATGTCACGCAAGTATTTGATGATACCATCAAAGGTGACAAAGTAATCACTTGATGTATGAACCACTTCTTTAGGAATTTTCAGGTTTTCCATTGTTCCATAGAGAATTTCGTCCATGGCTTCCTGTGGGACATCATATACGGGCGTCTTTAAGTTACAGTCGTATTTTTGCAGGATAGCATCAATCTGCCAAAATACCATTTGGTTCTTATATTTGCCCAAAGGAGATATTGCTCCATCACGGATAGACAGCTTGTCATCGGGTATTACCTTGTTTATATCTATTTCGTTGACTACACCCAAACCTTTGCATCGCGGGCAGGCGCCTTCAGGAGAATTAAACGAAAAGATATTTGGAGCCGGTTCACCATACGACAACCCGGTTGTAGGGTCCATAAGACGCTTGGAGTAATTCTTGATGCTATTATCGTGTTCGTCAAGAATCATTAGCGTGCCGTCGCCTTGGCGCATCGCTATCTGCACACTTTTCTTGAGCCGTTCGTCGTCTTTACCACGTACTTTCAGTTTATCGACAACCACCTCGATGTTATGATTCTTGTATCGGTCAACCTTCATACCACGCTCAATCTCCTTTATCTCTCCATCTACGCGTATATAGAGGTATCCTTTACGCCGCATGCTTTCAAAGAGTTCGCGATAATGTCCTTTGCGTTGACGGACCAAAGGGGCGAGGATGAAGATGCGATGGTCGATATACTGGTCAAGTATCATTTCCAGCACCTGCTCCTCTGTATATTTTACCATCTTCTCTCCCGACAAATAACTATATGCCGTACCAGCCCTTGCATAGAGCAGACGCAGATAATCGTATATTTCGGTAGTAGTTCCGACCGTTGAGCGGGGATTCTTGTTGGTGGTCTTTTGTTCAATGCTGATGACAGGGCTTAAACCGGTAATTTTATCCACGTCGGGGCGCTCTATATTGCCCAAAAAATTGCGTGCGTATGCCGAAAAGGTTTCGATATATCGCCGCTGACCCTCTGCGTATATGGTATCAAAGGCCAACGAGGACTTGCCAGAACCCGACAAGCCTGTTATTACTGTGAGTGAGTTGCGGGGAATTGTGACATCCACATCCTTGAGATTGTGCACGCGTGCACCCCATACATTTATAGTTTCTTTCTTATCTTTCATCGGTCTGTAGATATCTTCTTTAATGTTCGGTTTCGATGTAATCACGCATGAGATTTACATCCTTCTTGATATTGAATACGCAGCCGTCTGCGCCACGTGCCTTGACGACGCAGTAGTATGTTCCGGTTTTCATATCCTTTCCTTTGAATGTGCCGTCCCAGCCACCTGCCGGATCGTTCCATTCATACAGTTTCTGGCCCCAACGGTTGATGATGATGGCCTTAAACTCTACAATACTCTGATATCCAGGCTTGGCGCGATAGATATCATTTATACCATCTCCATTGGGAGAGAAAGCGTTTGGAAATTCGAGTTTGCTTTCGTAGACGGTTACCGTGAAGCGGGCCTCACGCCAATAGTCAGCTTCGTATCTGACCGTGTCTGTTCCGAGGGTAAACACCGTGTAGCATACCACATGATTGACTCCCGATTCGGCAAATATGTATTCTGTATCTTCTTCATATCTCACAAGATATGGCTCATTCTCTTTGCCTTCTTTGAAGAAGCGCCATTCGTAATGCGCCGTCCATCCGTCCGCATCAGAGGGGTTGAGCTTGAAGGTCGCTTTTATAGGCGCCGAACCGGAGAAATAACTGTCCGTACTCTCGTTGCCAGCAGCATCTGTAAATACAACCGAAGGGGCGATTGATGGCATTCCTGGTGTAGCATAGACGGGACCAAATATGCCAAGTGTTAGCAATAAAAAAACTAATTTTGCTATCTTCATTGTGTATGAACTTAAAAATAGATAGCAAAGTTAACAAAAAGTTTAGAGTTTTGGGAGTGAAGTAATAGTTTTTTTGTATTTTTGCAAATGGAAATAATCATAAAGATAATGAATAAACGTTTGTTACGCTATATTTTGCTGCCCATGCTCCTTATGGCGTGTGCCGTCTGCGATGCCCAGATAAATAATTGGCAAGACTTGTACAAGGCCAAGAAGAAAGATACCATCTATGGCATTGCCCATAAATACGGCATCACCGTTGACCAGCTGATTGAGGCCAATCCTGACATGAAGAAGGACGGCTATCAGTTGAAGAAGGGCGACATTGTGTTCATCCCCTTTGTATCACAGCCCAAAGAGTTACAGCAACCATCCAAGAAGAGCACCGAGAAAGACATCGATATACGCTCGAGAGCCATTAGAATAGGCATGATGCTGCCTCTGCACAATGTTGATGGCGACGGCAAACGCATGACTGAGTATTACCGAGGTTTCCTTTTGGCATGCGAGCAGATGAAAGCCCAAAATATCTCAGTTGATATCCACGCATGGAATGTTCCGATAGATGCGGATATACGACAGACTTTGCTCGACAAGGGCGCCCAGAATTGTGATATCATCTTTGGCCCGCTGTATTCCAATCAGGTCAAGTATCTTGCCGAATTCTGCAAGACATATAAGATTAAGATGGTTATCCCATTTTCCATCACTGGCGACGTGGTGAAACACAATAGCCAGATTTTCCAAGTTTACCAGTCGCCCGAGCGTCTCAACGAGAAGGCTATCTATGCCTTTATGGAGCGTTTCCCCAAGCACCATGCCATTTTTGTAGATTGCAATGACAGCACCAGCAAGAAGGGCATTTTCACATTCGGTTTGAGAAAGCAGCTGGATAGCAAAGGCATCAAGTACAGCATTACCAATATCAAATCATCTGAACAGCAGTTCGGTAAGGCATTCAGCCGCACTCTCCCCAATGTAGTTGTACTTAATTCGGGACGGTCTCCAGAACTTAATGTGGTTTTTGCCAAACTCAATGGTCTGAAGATGACAGCACCCAATGTCCAGATTTCCGTCTTTGGCTATACCGAGTGGCTTATGTACACCAAATACAATCTTGCCAATTATTATCAGTTTGATACATATATCCCTACCACTTTCTATTACAATCCTTTGTCCGAATCGACCCAGCAGATAGAAGCCCTTTATCGACAGTGGTTCAAGACCGAGACCATTCAGGCACTCCCTAAGTTTGCCTTGACCGGTTACGACCATGCCATATATTTCATCAATGGATTGCACAAATACGGACAGAGCTTTTCCGGAACAAAAAAGCAACAAGTCATGAAACCTGTTCAGACCCAGTTGTACTTTGACAAGAACACTAACGGAGGTATGGAGAATGCCTGTTTTCAGTTAATTCACTATAAAAACGACCAAACGATAGAATCTATAACATATTAATGAAGAAGTTATATTTGATTTTAAGTTTAGCCATGATGCCGTTTCTTTCCGTCATGTCGCAGATAGGCGAACATCGGAACGATTTCACATTGGGCGTCAATGGCGGATATATCCTGAGCAATGTCAGTTTTACCCCTAAGGTGACTCAAGGTTATCATGGCGGCCTTACAGGTGGTTTGTCCATGCGCTATGTATGCGAAAAATATTTCAAGACCATTGCTTCAGTATATGCGGAGGTCAACTATTCGCAGTTGGGATGGAAGGAGGATATTCTCGACATCAACAACCAGGCTGTAATCAATCCCGTCACAGGATTGGCAGAAAACTATAGCCGTACTATCAACTATGTACAGGTCCCCATATTGGCCCATTTGGCATGGGGAAAGGAATACAAGGGCGTCAGTTTCTTTGTGAATTTGGGTCCACAATTTGGGTTCTATCTCAGCGAGAAGACCAAAAGCAACTTTAATGTTAAGGATTGCAATATGGATGACCGTGTTTCCACTGTTGTTGCACAAGATACAATGGCCGTAGAAAACAAGTTTGATTATGGCATTGCCGTCGGAGCAGGCATGGAGTACACCGTGCCCAAGGTAGGGCATTTCCTGGTAGAGGCCCGATACTACTATGGACTCGGCAACATATACGGCGACTCCAAGCGCGATTACTTTGGCAGCTCCAACTTTGGCAATATAATCATCAAGGCTGCTTATCTGTTTGATATAACCAAAACCAAAAAATAATAATTATGTTTGAAGGACAACCTAAAGGTCTTTATGCGTTGGCTCTTGCCAACACCGGCGAGCGATTCGGTTATTACACCATGCTTGCCATCTTTGCCCTGTTTATGCAGGCTAAGTTCGGATGGACAGAGTCACAAGCCGGACAGGTTTATGCCATATTCCTGGCAGTAGTTTATTTTGCTCCGCTCTTTGGCGGTATGATAGCCGATAAGATTGGCTATGGCAAGTGCGTAACCATTGGTTTTGCTACAATGTTCCTGGGCTATCTGGGTCTTGCCATCCCCACAGAGGCCGATACTATCGGACAGATTTCCATGTTTGGCGGACTGGCTTGCGTGTCATTGGGTACCGGCTTGTTCAAAGGCAATCTCCAGGTATTGGTAGGTAACCTCTATGACGACCCCAAGTACTCATCACGTCGTGATTCGGCCTTCAGCCTTTTCTATATGGCTATCAATATCGGTGCAATGTTTGCCCCATCAATGGCTAAATGGATTACCAACGTATATCTGTCTCACTATGGCTTACAATATAACGCAGCAAACACTGACCCCAGTTATCTCCAGGCCCTCTCTGGCGCATACGGTCTTTGCTTTGGTGTAGCCTGTATATCTCTGATTCTGTCAGCAGTCATCTATTTCGCCTTCCGCGGATGGTTCAAGCATGCCGATGTCACTGCCAAGCAGGCCAAGGAGCAGGCTGTAGCCGTAGAGGAGTTGACCCCCAAGCAGACCAAAGACCGCATCGTGGCATTGCTGCTCGTCTTTGCCGTGGTTATCTTCTTCTGGATGGCATTCCACCAGAACGGTTCGGCTCTTACATTCTTTGCGAAGAAGTATACCGACCTGACAGTTAGCGGCACTATGCGCATCGGATTCAACATCTTCAGTCTGGCTCTTATCGCCATCTCTGTTTATACCGGTTTTGCAACATTCCAATCCAAGTCTACTCGCAGTCGTGCTATCTGTGGTGTCGCTACCGTTCTGCTGCTCTCTGGAGCCTACGCTCTCTATGCAGTAATGGACAATCCTACATACGCACAGCCATCAGACTTCCAGCAGTTCAATCCATTCTTCGTAGTAGCACTCACCCCATTCAGCATGGCATTCTTCGGCGCTCTTGCCAACAAGGGCAAAGAGGTTAGCGCGCCAACCCGTATCGCATGGGGTATGCTTGTGGCCGCTCTTGGATTTGGCGTCATCACCATGGCATCTACCGACCTTATTTCGCCGATGTCATTGGGCGACAAGACTCAGAGCATACTGTCTCCAGGATGGCTCATCTCTACCTACTTTACCCTTACACTGGCAGAGCTGTTACTGTCGCCTATGGGCATCTCATTTGTTTCCAAGGTTGCACCTCCTAAGTATAAGGGCCTTATGATGGGTGGATGGTTTGTTGCCACAGCCATTGGTAACTACCTGAGCTCAATCCCATCTATGTTGTGGAACAGAATACCACTGATGTACAACTGGGGTATCCTCATCGCGCTTTGTCTCGTCAGCGCATTGGTAATGTTTGCATTGCTCAAGAAGCTGAAGGAAATGACAGCATAGGCAGATAGATTATTTACTATTAAAGGCTGATTTCTAAACGTATAGAAATCAGCCTTTAATTATATCTACAGGGCAAAGATAGATGCTTGCTTAATGAGTATATACGTAGATGACAAGACAGGTGATGGCGACAGCTATCACGCATAAGACTCTAAACAGAATTTTAGCTAACTTCTTGCGGCGCTGAGCAGCACTCAAGTTCTTTCTTTTATAGATCTCGGCTTCATCCAAATGCTCGTGATGATGGATATGATGTCTATTGTTATTCGTAGTCATGTATAAAGTTTTTATGTGTTATTGGTAGTTTTGTCTAAGTCTAAATGTATTAGATTACAAAAGTAGATAATATAATTGATTTAGCAAACAAATCAAAGGCAAAAGTGATTGTTTTGCTATTTTTTAACAATACTAATTCCCGCATTGAGGCCATAAGTGTAACCGTAACCCACAATTATCCAGAGGTCAAATACTAAATGACTTCAAACTACAAAACAGATATTTCAAGTTTGGAATTATCAGAATCACAGTTCGCATTAGCCATTTCATGCCTCGCAATTTGCCCCAGATAGACTACCTGTCACATGTCGACATGAAACGACTGGTATGGCATGGTGCCAGACTAAATGAACCAACCGGGCGTGAGCCTCGACACAAGGAACAACGAGAGGAAGAATAGGGTAGTGGTGAAAGAAAACAAACAGGAGGAAAACAAACGATGCTTTCCTCCTGGTCGGGATGGTAGGAATGATGGCTTTAGAAACGGAAAGCCAGTTCTACATCTACCATATTATAATTATGTTTGGTCAGACTGCGGTCATTGACAAACGCATATTCTCCACTCAACTTGAGATTGCGGCAGAACTCATAGTCCAGGCCCACCTCATAGAATGTCTTCTGCTTGGAGGCATCGCCTGAGGGCTGATACATATCATAACGGGCTTTGGCGTGCATCTTCTTCTTGATAATTGGGGCAATAACCAGAGCGTAGACACCTTGCGCCTTGTCACCGTTCTTGCTAAGCTCGAAGTCGGTAGCATTCTCAGGCTTCTGATAGCGTGTCTTGAAAGCCAAGCCTGTACTGTGGGCATACTCAGAGCGGAATGTCCAGTCGTTGGTTACATATTCTGCAGAAAAGGCATATCTGCGTTGGGGCAAACTCAAAATCTCTGTGACTTTACCGTGGTCAGTATCAACTGTGCGTTTGCGGGCATACGAGCCAGTCCAACCAAAAGCACCGATTCTCATACCTGCAACAGGCATAACCCAAACTCCACCGATGATGTCTTTGCGCTGATCTACATCTTTAACGTTGATACCCTGTCCATTGAATACACCTACCTGGTAATGAAGCAGGTTGCGGCCGTTGGCATTGGGCAGGAAATCGCCCTGCAACTGGACACCGATATCGCGGCCGTTGCTGGCGTGGGCACCAGCACGGTCATTGAAACCTGCGATGGAGGAGGTAATCTGGCTGTAGCTCATGAACCCTTGGTCTACTGGGTGCATGGGATTCTCAAAAGAGAATGGACGCTTGAACTGTCCTGCCTTTATCTTGAAGTAACCATATTTCTGCCACTCCGCAAAAAGGTCAACGACACGGGGAGAATTGCCAAGATCCGTGGTGTTGCCATTAAACTGAATTTGGGCTTTCCAATAAAAGTCATCAAGTATACGGCCATCGAGGCTTACACGTGCCAATCTCAAGTTGAAAGAGTTGGACTTGTCATTAACTTTGCTGCTACTTTGGTATTGTACGATGCCATAACCCGATAGCTTTACATTGTTAATCCAAGAAGCAGGTTTGTTCTGCGCATAGCTGGCAAAGGCGGTCATCAAAGCCATAGCCAGCATTATTGATTTCTTCATTTTATATTAAGTATTTTAGTTATTATTCTCAGAAGTGCGCTTGACCAGCAGAACAACATTCTCCACATGAGGCGTATGAGGAAACATGTCTACAGGCTGAACTTTGGCCACTTTGTATTCGGCATCCATCAACGCCAAGTCCCTTGCCTGCGTTGCGGGGTTGCAGCTTACATAGACAATGCGTTCGGGCGACGCGTTAAGGATCACATTTACCACATCAGGATGCATTCCTGCGCGTGGGGGGTCGGTGATAATCACATCTGGACGTCCATGCTCCTTGACGAAGTCATCGGTAAGGATGTCCTTCATGTCACCGGCATAGAACAATGTATTGTCGATATTGTTGATTTTGCTATTGACCTTTGCATCGGCAATCGCCTCGGGAACATACTCGATGCCGACCACCTTGCGGGCACGTCTGGCTACGAAGTTGGCAATGGTTCCCGTTCCCGTGTACAAGTCGTAAACAAGCTCTTTACCAGACAATTGGGCAAAGTCGCGGGCTACACAGTAGAGGTGATAAGCCTGGTCGGTATTGGTCTGATAGAAACTCTTGGGGCCTACCTTGAACTTGAGGTCTTCCATGGCTTCATAAATGAAGTCCTTTCCCTTGAACAGCGTCAGTTCCAAATCGTTGAACGTATCATTGCCCTTCTGGTTGTCTACATAGAATATGGATGTAAGTTGAGGGAACTTGTCTGCAATATGATTGAGCAGTAAGAGGGCTTTCTGCTCGTCGCCCTCCTCGTCGTAATGGAACTGCAGAATAAGCATCCATTCGCCGGTATTGGAGTTGCGGAAAACCATGTCGCGCAGCAATCCTACCTGATTACGTATATCATAATAGGTATAACCATGGGCAAGCGTGAAATCGCGTATCTCATTGCGTATCTGATTGTGCAAGTCATCCATCAGATGACACTTGGAGATGGGATAAATCTTATCAAAAGCGCCAGTAATATGAAATCCAATTGCCGGTTCGCTCAAGTTGCTTGGACCATCTTCGGTCCTTGGAGGCAATGCAGCTACCTCCTCTTTGGTGTACCAACGCTTGTTAGCGCAGCCAAATTCAAGTTTATTGCGATATTCGCATGTTTTTTCTGAACCCAGAATGGTCATAAACTCGGGCAATTCAACTTTCCCGATACGCGAGAGTTGGTCATAGACCTGCTGTTGCTTGGCTTTTAGCTGCTCCGAATACAAAAGATTCTGCCACTTACAACCGCCGCAAATGCCGAAATGGTTGCACATGGGCTGGGTGCGTAATGCACTGTATTCAATAAATCTGACAGCCTCGGCTTCGCAATATTTGTGTTTCTTCTTTTTTACCTGCAAATCAACAATGTCGCCAGGTACTACAAAGGGTACGAATACGGCCATCTCATTGACATGGGCAACACACTTGCCTTCGGCTGCCACAGCTTCGATGGTCACGTTTTCCAATATGGGTAAGGGTTTACGCTTACGGGTCATAATTCTTTTTAAGGGCAAAGTTACAAATAAATTAGGTATTTGTAAATAATTTTTGCAGAAAATATGCTGCCCAAACCAAAAAACACAAAATGTAAACTCCACATGTCAATTTTTCAATAATTTACTTGGAGATATTGTAAAAATGAAGTAACTTTGCAATAATAGAAAAACTAAATAATTTTTGAATAAATTTGATAATATGAGTGAGAAAAGAGTCTATACTTTTGGCAATGGTAAAGCCGAAGGTAATGCAAAAATGAGAGAGGAACTCGGCGGCAAGGGTGCTAACCTTGCCGAGATGAACCTTATCGGAGTTCCAGTTCCTCCCGGTTTCACAATTACCACTGGTTGCTGTAATGAATATTACGAGGTGGGCCAGGAGAAAATCAAGGAAATCCTGAACGATGAAGTAACAGCTGCTGTCAAGCACATTGAAGAGCTGATGAACTCCAAATTTGGTGACGTCCAGAATCCTTTGTTGGTAAGTGTACGTTCTGGCGCCCGCGCATCTATGCCTGGTATGATGGACACCATCCTCAACCTGGGTCTTAATGACGAGGTAGCAGAAGGTTTGGTTCGCAAGACCAACAACCCTCATTTCGTATATGACTCATATCGTCGCTTCGTACAGATGTACGGTGACGTAGTTCTCGAGATGAAGCCCGTAAACAAGGAAGACATCGACCCATTCGAGGAAATTATTGAAAGCGTAAAGGCTGAGCGTGGTATCAAGCTCGACAAGGACTTGTCTGTAGAGGAGCTGAAGAAGCTGGTTGAACTGTTCAAGACCGCCATCAAGGAACGTACAGGCAAAGATTTCCCCGATGATCCTATCGAGCAGCTTTGGGGTGCCATCTGCGCAGTATTCCGCAGCTGGATGAACGAGCGTGCTATCCTGTACCGCAAGATGGAAGGAATTCCAGACGAGTGGGGTACCGCTGTTAGCGTTATGGCCATGGTATTCGGTAATATGGGTGAAACCAGTGCTACTGGTGTTTGCTTCAGCCGTGATGCCGGAAACGGTGAGAATCTCTTCAATGGTGAGTATCTCGTAAACGCACAGGGCGAGGACGTTGTTGCAGGAATCCGTACTCCTCAGCAGATTACCAAGATTGGCTCTCAGCGCTGGGCTGAGCGTGCAGGTATCAGCGAAGAGGAGCGCGTCAGCAAATATCCTTCTATGGAAGAGGCTATGCCTGAGATTTACAACCAGCTGAATGAACTCCAGGACATGCTTGAGCACCACTATCGCGATATGCAGGATATGGAGTTCACTGTTCAGGAGGGCAAGTTGTGGTTCCTTCAGACCCGTAACGGCAAACGTACCGGTACCGCAATGGTTAAGATTGCCATCGACCTGCTGCACGAGGGTATGATTGACGAGAAGACAGCCATCATGCGCTGCGAGCCTCAGAAGCTGGACGAACTGCTTCACCCCGTATTCGACAAACTTGAGCTTCAGAAGGCTAAGGTTATCACCCAGGGCCTGCCCGCTTCTCCCGGTGCCGCATGTGGCCAAATTGTATTCCATGCTGACGATGCACAGAAGTGGCACGCCGACGGCCATCGCGTAATTATGGTTCGTATCGAGACAAGCCCTGAAGACTTGGCTGGCATGGCATCTGCCGAGGGTATTCTTACCGCTCGTGGAGGTATGACCTCTCATGCTGCCGTAGTTGCCCGTGGTATGGGTAAGTGCTGTGTATCTGGTGCTGGTAGCATCAATGTAGATTATAAGACAAGAACTGTAGAAATCGACGGAGTCGTTTACAAGGAGGGTGATTATATCTCTCTCAATGGTTCAACCGGTCAGGTTTATGCAGGCGAAGTTCCCACCAAGGCAGCTGAGCTCAGCGGAGACTTCAAGGAGCTGATGGACCTCTGCGACAAGTATACCAAGTTGCAGGTTCGCACCAACGCAGACACTCCTCATGACGCAGCCGTAGCCCGCACATTCGGTGCCAAGGGTATCGGTCTTACACGTACTGAGCACATGTTCTTCGAAGACAAGAAGATTGTTGCAATGCGTGAAATGATTTTGGCTGACAGTGCCGAGGGACGCAAGAACGCTCTTGACAAGCTGTTGCCTTATCAGAAGGCAGACTTCAAGGGTATCCTTGAGGCTATGGATGGTTGCCCCGTCAACATTCGTCTGCTTGACCCACCTCTCCACGAGTTCGTTCCCCACAATCGTGCTGGTCAGGAAGTTATGGCAAAACAAATGGGCGTGGATGTTTCTGCTATCAAGCGTCGCGTTGAGAGCCTCGCAGAAAACAATCCTATGCTTGGACACCGCGGTTGCCGTCTGGGAATCACATTCCCAGAGATTACTGCCATGCAGACTCGTGCCATCCTCTCTGCCGCTTGCGAACTGAAGAAGGAAGGCAAGAATCCTATGCCAGAGATTATGGTACCTCTTATCGGTACACTCAACGAGTTTAAGCAGCAGAAGGGTGTTATCCTCAAAGCCGCTGCCGAAGTATTCGAGGAGTATGGCGAGAAGATTGACTTTGAAATCGGTACAATGATTGAGATACCTCGTGCCGCCCTTATAGCAGACCGCATTGCTGAGGAGGCTGAGTATTTCAGCTTCGGTACAAATGACCTTACTCAGATGACCTTCGGTTACAGCCGCGATGACATCGCCAGCTTCTTGCCCGTATATCTTGAGAAGAAGATTCTGAAGGTCGATCCTTTCCAGGTTCTCGACCAGGCTGGTGTTGGTCAGTTGGTTAAGATGGCTGTAGAAAAAGGTCGTGCCGTACGTCCAAACCTGCTTACCGGTATCTGCGGTGAGCACGGAGGCGAACCCAGCTCAGTTAAGTTCTGTGCCAAGATTGGCCTCAACTACGCCAGCTGTTCACCTTTCCGCGTGCCAATAGCCCGTCTTGCTGCGGCGCAGGCTGCTGTAGAGGAATAATTCATTATTCTTAATTATAAAAGAGGTGGAGATAATATTCTCCACCTCTTTATATTTAATACTTTATTATATATATACAAAT